>Ga0075369_10000017_pt1 | contig 51611 bp, 44 predicted proteins | sample EndMethybrTD3034_FD_71400 | JGI IMG/M metagenome (GOLD analysis project Ga0075369, IMG submission 71400) | Populus endosphere microbial communities from Tennessee, USA - Endosphere MetaG P. TD hybrid TD303-4 | ecosystem: Host-associated > Plants > Roots > Endosphere | place: USA: Tennessee...
TATATAACTTTACCTATACTTCTACGTCCAACTCCGCCTGTAAGAGCACTCTGGCCTACAACCACCAAAACGGCTTCGGTGTCGACCAGCCCAGCCCTTATGGCGATGCCGGCATCGCCAGCCAGGCAGGGCTGCGCCTATTTGCGCCAGTCGCCAACAGTAGCGCCTGTAATGAAGTCACTAAAACCACCGTGGACCAATTCGGTACGCCGGTATCCCCCTGTAAAGACACGTGGAAATATAATGGACAAGACGACTGGACAGGCTGCCGTATAAACGTAGGTGACGTCGGGGCACGCCTGATTTCATTCTTTGTAGATACTGACGGCAATGTCAAAAGCATCAACCCTAGCCAGGCAATATCCTTCGTAACTGCGGCGAACACTTGGAATGGACAGACAGTATATATAAGATCAGACCAGCTCCAGGCCCAATGCAAAAACCTTATTACCAAGATAGGCGACCAATGGATCCTATTCTCGTTTAAAGCCGACCAGGGTGGCTCTACTACATGGAACCAATACTACGACATCGTTAAGACGGCTACTGGTGCCGGAGCGCTCCAGCAAGACCGTTGTAGTCCTAACCCTGACGCCTTTACAAATGTGTACTTAGCGGCATTGGATGGCACTGCCAACCCAACGGGCGGCGGATACTTCAATATATATGTAGGCACCACGGCGAACCAGGGTGGCTCCAAAGCCGCCGCCTCTGGCTCTACGACGCCTGGCGCCGGCACACAGACTGGCGGTAACGCTACGGCCGATATCGCCCCCACCTGTGAGTCCTCCGGGTTTAGCCTGAACTGGATACTGTGTCCTATATACAATGCGTCTACGTCATTTGTTGACTGGATGATGAAAATTGTTGTCGGCATGCTGCATACCGACAACTTCCTGGATCCAAACGGCCCAATATATGCGATCTGGTCACAGTTCCGTATATATGCAAACATCTTCCTTGTCATCGCCGTACTGGTAGCAGTATTCGGGCAGAGCATCGGGGAAGGCGTATTCCAGGCCTTCATGGCCCGCACATTCCTAATGCGCTTGCTCTATGTGGTGTTCCTGGTGAATGTCAGCATATATCTGCTGGCCGGTTTCTTTGACATCATTAACGTTATCGGTGCGGGTATCGCAGCAGCCTTTACCGCACCATTAAAAGGCGCGGGTATGTTTACCTTTACGCCAACCACAACCCAACAGGCGGGTATCGGCATTGCGGCAGGTACAGCTGGCATTGCGGCTGCGGCAAGTGGTGTTATATGGGGCGGCCTTATCGGCCCACAGGCGGCAGTTATGGTGGCGCTATTTATCGGCCTGCCAGCTGTTATAGGTGTATTGTCGCTGTTCTTCACCTTAGCGTTCTTACGTACGGCAAAGATGGTAATCATACCTACTTCACCAGTCTTCGCAGCACTGTACGCGACGCCATGGGGGGAAAGCTATGCCAAAAAGGATCTAACTGCGATCCAGACAGTCGGCGTGGCCAGTATTCTACTGCCTGGTTTGTTTGGCCTATCTAACTTGGCTTCATACCTTACTATTACCGGCTCTCAAAACCCCGACAAAAATATCTTCACCGCCAAGTTCGCCAGCGTCGCCGACCTGGCTATGGGCATGGCGCTAGTATGGCTGCCTATTATCTTCGCAGGGGCTACTATTAGTGCCGCGGGCGGCCTGGTGGGCAAGGCACATGGCTTCTTTACGAATGCCGGCAAACGCGCGCATAAGGGCATCCTGGGCAACGAAAACGACCCCAACAGCATGCAAAACAAAGCCCGCCGCCGCTTTGGCGCCGCTATGACCCAGGGCCAGTCCGATGTATTAGCACGGGCTGACGCTGCACCGAAGCGCGGAATTAGAGGCTCTATGCGCCGCGCCCGTGGCCGCTTTGTAGGCAGCGGCATATTTGGCGATGTAACCCAGCGCCAGTCTACATATAACGCCATTGCGGGCAAGGAGCGTGCCGCTAAGACTGATACAGGTGACGACGGTGAGATCTTTGCTGGCGCAGGGTATAGGATTGGCGCAGGTGAGTCCAGCCCAATGCAAGCAGGCACTCCGGACGAAATTGCTAGCTACGACCGTTTCTATAACTCCAAGGGCGATGAGATTAGTAAGACACTCTTCGACCGTGGTAAGCGTATCCACGGGGGCAATTCACACGAAGTGGGTGAATCCCTTATGTATTCGCTCGGTAAGGCATCTGACGAAAATTCTAAAAAAGCCTTCCGCGTGGCATTCGGCAAAAACGCCCTGCAGCAGGGTTGGAGCGAGGGCGAAATGATGGGCGCATATGCGCACGCAGCATACCCGCACAAACGCAACCATGCATCCGTTTGGTACAGTAAGCCTGAGTATGAACGCGACCCTTCAGGCAAAGTAACTGGCGTTAAGTTTAACGACGTTGGCGAATACCAAACCGACAAAAAGGGCAATGCAGTCCACAAGTCATACGACGATATGCTTAAAGACTTGCACCAAACCCGTGGCTCGTTTGACTTGAGTGGTGACCGCCACGAAGACTTCCAGGTGATGCGCGCATGGCAGGCAGAGCTGGAAAACAAGATTATCGCGGGCGGCACAGCCGGGACAGGCGTTTCGGATGAAGACAGAGTAGCACTAGGCCGTACATATGAAGTATTTGACGCCGTATCATCCCGCATGCAAACCACCATGGATGGCGACGGCAATGTATCCACCAACGGTGCATCTGCAGCCGCACAACAGGCCATCCTAGACGCCGTAGCAGAACGCCGCTTAGACATGACTAAAAGCGATACGAATGGCACGCGCGAATTCTTCCGCATCGACCAGGCCCGTGCAGCAACTGCTGGCGGCCCTCCAGGCAGCGGTTACAAAGTTGGCTCCCGCCCAGAGACGGCTCCAGTCACAGTACTTGGCAATGTAAACACAGCTGGCGGCAGCGCTACCACGAGGCCCCGTGACAATATGCCTGCCGTCGTTCGTTAATCCTACATCGGCTATTGCCATATATTTACTCTTCGCCAATGTGATGCTACGGTATACATATGAGTGAACTACCAGAGAGCTTTCTACAGCAAGTGCAGGCTCGCCGTGAAGAGCTAATGTCACACGAGCACGAGCTTGAAAATCTTGACGCGAAAAAGCACCAGCAAGAGGAAGAGTACAAACAACGCATACGACAAGTAGGAGAATGGGCAAGAGTACTAGGCCCCTTGGCGGCAGCTAAACAAATAGCGACTGACGCTGTTATTTTCAGTGAACGTAAAGACTTTCCAGTGTGGTATGTAACGCGTGAACGTAATGACGGCAACCCAGACGACCGCCTAGACCTTTCTAGAAGCCCTACACAAGGTTCATTTTCAAATATCTGGATCGGCGTCGTAATGGATAAGAAGGGGCGGTTGTTTTATTTTAAAAATACCGATGACACCCGAACAATAGACATTGATAACATAAGCCTAATCGACCCTGAAAAAATACAATATAGAGGGTTAGAAAACCTTAACGATGTAGATGGGCACGGTCAAGGAATAGGCGGAATTGAAAAATCATTAGCTGATTTTGCTATTAGGCATGACCTAGTTTCGCAGCAACAAACTGAAAAAGAAGCATAATAACTTTTTAGAACATATTTGCCATTAATAAAAATTAATCGTTGTATTGTTAGGTATTCGGTGTTAAAACATATGTGCATAAGGAGTACATATGAAAAATGTTGATTTCAGCACCATTCTAGCATCTAAAAAATTACACATCGCCAAAACTAGCGAATTAGAAAAGGAAGCTCAAGAAACTAAAACACGAACTACGGCGCGATAGCATAAGCATTAAAACTTGCAGCTACACGCGCAATAATTCATACTTACATAGGAATGGCGACTTATAAAGTAATCCAGGACATTGAGGCCGAGGACAAGCTTATTGGCCCCCTTACACTGCGTCAATTTATCTACGCAGGTATTGCTTGTTTAGCGGCTTATCTATCATTCCTGGCAGTCACTAAGGGTGCAGCATTTATGCTAGTACTGCTGCTACCTGTCGTTTTCACGGCGGGCTTCTTTGCATTTCCATGGAAAGGGGAGCAGCCTACCGAGATCTGGGCACTAGCCAAGATACGCTTCCTTATAAAGCCACGTAAGCGTATCTGGGACCAAAGCGGCGCCAAAGAGCTGGTAACGGTGACCGCGCCAAAGCAAGTACAAATGGACTACACGAATGGCCTGAGCGAGAACGAAGTACGCAGCCGTCTGAAGGCACTGGCGGATACTATCGACAGCCGTGGCTGGGCTATCAAAAATGCCAATGTCAACAGCTTTGGGCCGCCATTGGTCATGGCCGAGCCTTCGGACCGCCTGGTGGCCCCTGCGGTCGCCCGGGAAGTGGACGATATTGGCGTGGTACCCGCCGACGACATGCTGGACGAACAAAACAACCATGTTGCCCAGCAGGTAGACAATATGATTGAAGCTTCAGCAAAAGCCCACAGGCAACGTATTATGGAAGACCTGCAGCGGCCAGACCCGCCGAAGCAGCCGCAGATACCGAAACAGCCTGCTAATAATTATTGGTTTCTAAACCAGCAGGCGGGGCAGTCATCCAGCGTGCCGAACGACATGGTAACCTTTAACACCCAGGTGGTTACGCCGGGTGTAATTGGCAGTCCGGCCGGGGACGACAACTTCGACGATACTATTACCGCAAGTGACGGCCTGCCTGACGAAGAGAAGTTAGTAGAAACGTTGCGGGCCCGCAAAGAACAGTTGCCAATGTCTACATATTACGGCCACCTGCACACTATTCAGCCGCTCTCTGCACAACAGCAGGCACAAAAAGACGAAGACGACGCAAATGTCAGGAACAATACCAATAGCACCTCAAGCCATGGCGACACAGACCAATACGTATCGTCTAATGCGTCCAAACTGCCCAGCGCCCAGCAGTCAGTAGCTCCAGCCGGCCCATATGCCGGATACACCTACCCAGTGCCAGTAGGCAGCCCGCCGCCGTCTATACCGAACTCGCCATTTGCACAACAACCGGCACCAATTCCAGAACCAAAAGCACAACCACAACCAGTGACACCTTCCCAGCAGGCTGCTATACTACAACTAGCCAATAATGACGACCTCAATGTAGCGACAATTGCCCGTGAAGCCCAGCGTTCAGGATTATCTGACGGGGAAGTAGTAATTAAGTTACACTAAGGAAGCCCTAGGTGGAGACTATAAGAGGTTTATGAATCCGTCATCATACAATCAACAAGGACAAAATGGATCCGGACAAGCGCCACCAGGCGTACCGTTCGTGCCAAGCCAGGTCAAGCCTGACCCTAGTGCGACATATGCCACCGCACTGCAAGGCACATCCCAGCCGCAGCCAGGGGCACATCCTGTAACTACGCCACAATTTATTCCCGGTACACACGCCGGTGACGTGGCACCCGCCCATGGCGTCGTATCCGGGGGTACTCCCGCTGGCCCCAGCGCACACCCTCCAGCACCCGCAACTAACCCCAACAGCACCCAGAACACACTGATGATCGCTGAAATACGCGATGGCATCGTCATCATGAACGACGGCTCGTTCCGTTCGGTTGTTATGGTAAAGTCAGTAAACTTCGACCTGATGAGCCCGCAAGAACAGGAAGCGGTAGAGTATTCATACCAGGGCTTTCTAAACTCACTGTATTTCCCAGTACAGATATTTATCCGTTCCCAGAAGGTAGACTTGCAGCCATACATTGAAAAGCTGGACAAGATCCGTACTGAGCACGACAACATGCTCTTGGCCATGCTGATGGACGACTACATCAACTACATCGACCAGCTGAGCCAACAAACCAACATCATGGACAAAAAGTTTTACGTAGTCATCCCATATTTCCCAACCGTCGACGTCCAGAAAGCCCTAACACAAAGTAAGACATTCTTTGCCGGCCTCGGCGCTTTATTCAGCAAAAAAGAGGCGCACATTACCATCAATGAAGCCGAACTGGAAAAGGCCAAGACGGAGCTGCGCAACCGCGTACAGGCTACGTTACAGGGGTTGCTACAGTGTGGCGTCCAGGGCTTACCCCTCGACACGCAAGAACTTATTGAGCTGTACTACGACACCTACAACCCCGACACCGCCACACGCCAGCAACTAAAGAACTTTAATACCTTAAACTCCGACATCGTAACCAAGGGGCAGGGATACGCCCCGCAGTCGCACCTGCAACGGGAGCTAGGATAAGATATGGCCAAGAAAGCAATGGATCCTGTGGCATTAGCCCAGGCACAGCAGCAACGCGAGCAGCAAGAAGTCACCGCCGCCTTCCAAAAAGGCGTTACCGCTTTACGCGACTTTATCGCACCAAGCTCTATCGAGCTGAACAGCACATACTTCCAGCTAGGCACCCGCATGGCACGCACGTATTACATATATGGCTACCCGCGCCAGCTGTACACCGGCTGGATGAGCGCCATGGTAAACCTAGATGAGGTGTTAGACATCTCTATGTTCGTATACCCGGTGGAGAGCCAAGTTGTATTGGAAAACCTGCGTAAAAAAGTAACACAGCTGGAAGCTGGCATCCAAATTGACGCTGATAAGGGCCGCGTGCGCGACCCGGGCAAGCAAGCCGCCATCCTCGACGCCGAAGAAATGCGTGACAAACTACAAGTAGGCGAAGAGCGTTTCTTCCGTTTTGGCCTGTACTTCACCATTTACGCCGGCAGCATGGAAGAGCTGGAATTTGTCTCACACAAGGTAGAATCTATGCTGGGCCAGCAACTGGTATACAGCAAGCCGGCCAGCTCACAGCAAGAGCAGGGTATGAACAGCACCGTGCCGCAGTTTACCGACCAGCTACAGATCCGCCGCAACATGAGCACTGGCGCTATTTCTACGAGCTTCCCATTCACCAGTGCCGACCTGTCGCAGGATAACGGCATCCTGTATGGTATCAACATGCACAACTCCGGGCTGGTTATCTTTGACCGTTTCTCCCTGGAGAATGGCAATTCTGTCGTATTCGCCAAGTCTGGTGCCGGCAAGTCGTTTACCGTCAAGCTGGAAGCATTGCGCAGTATGATGATGGGTACGGAAATATTTATTATCGACCCTGAAAACGAATACGAGCGCATGGCTGACGCTGTCGCAGGTGCCTACGTACGCCTGAGCCTAAACTCTACAACGCGTATTAACCCGTTTGACCTGCCACGGGTCATAGACACGGAAGACGCAGACAACGCACTCCGTTCTAACCTTATTACGCTGCACGGACTGCTGCGCCTGATGATGGGCGGCGCACAAGCGCAGATGATGGGCGGCCAGGGCATGATGGCACCGGCACTGTCACCAGTAGAAGAATCAGACCTGGATGCCGCACTCATCGAAACGTATGCTAAGGCCGGCATCACCAACGACCCGCTGACGCACACTGGCTTGCCACCAACTATCGCCGACCTATATGATACGCTGCTGCACATGGGCGGCACCGGCCCCCAGTTGTCACAGCGCTTGCGCAAGTACACTACTGGCACGTTTGCCGGCATCTTCAGCCAGCAAAGCAACATCGACATCAACAACCCGCTGGTCGTCTTCAATATCCGCGACCTCGAAGACGAACTGCGCCCGGTAGCCATGTACATCGTTTTGAACTACATCTGGAACAAGACCAAGACTGACCGCAAAAAGCGCATCCTGATCGTGGACGAGGCCTGGCAGCTGATGAAATATGAAGACTCCGCCAACTTCCTGTTTAGCTTGGCGAAGCGTGCCCGTAAGTATAACCTGGGCATCACGACGATCACCCAGGACGTTGAAGACTTCATGGGCTCGCGCATGGGCCGCGCCGTAGTGGCGAATGCCAGCATGCAGTTCCTCCTGAAGCAATCACCGTCAGCAGTAGACGTACTATCTGACGTATTTAAGCTGACTGTCGAGGAAAAGAAACGCCTCAGCCAGTTCCCGGTGGGGCAGGGATTATTCTTTGCCGGGCAAAATCACGTCCATATCCAAGTGGTGGCCAGCGGTACTGAAACCAGCCTGATCACCACCAACCCCGCACAAGTCCAGCAGATACAGGCCGGAGACATTACGCAGCAGGGGACTATCGACTTAAATAACCAGTTGTATCCAGGGGTATAGATAAGGCAATTACAGAGGGTTTACGGGGATGCCAGATTCAGACAACAAGCCAAAGCCAGGCGTAAAGACACCGTTCGACAATGAAAAATCAGCATTGCCTGGTTTGCACGCAGACCCGAACCAGCATGTCGCCCATAAAGGCGGCGATGATGCCGCCAGCGATGAGCAAAATGAAATCGCTAGAATGCAGCAAGGCCTTGCCGATATCGGCGACAAGCTAGGACGCGGCTTTACCGGTTCTATGGCCACTGGCCTTACCGCTGCCAAGATAGGGGCAGGCTCCAATGGCGCCGGCCTTATTAAAGGCATCATGGCTGGCAGCAAAAAGCACAAAAAAGGCCTTATATTCGGTGGTAGTATTGCCACATTTATCATCGCCATGGCGACATTCCTGCTTTCCCAGTTCCCATTCGGCTTTAAGGCGATCATGATCAATATGGCTAAAAAAGAGTTGGCCGTCGCTAACACCAACTCTGACGATCTCCAAGAAACATTCATGAGCCACTACGTCAAAAAATTCCTGTTGCCAGGGATGAAAGCGAAGGGCTGTACCAGCACACTCGTAAATAAAAGCTGCGCAGTAACCGTAGATGGTGACACCATGTTAGACCGCATGTTCCGGTCATGGCAGAAGGGCAATATCGAGAAGCGCTGGGCGCAGGCCGGGTTTGAAATCCAATATGACAAACAAGCCAATAAATACTACATGAAGGCGACTGGCGTCGCAGGGCGCGTAGATATCACAAAGTATGCTGGCGGGGACGGGAACATATTCCGTGAGGTAAACCGGCGTGACATACGGTCGGCCATACGTGAGGCGCATAAGAATGCCAGTTTCCACGACAGGATAATGATGCGCTACGGCCTAGGCAAGATGCTGCACGATAACTACAACGTCCGGCGGTGCGTACTCACTTGTAAGGTTCTGGACGCCCGTGAAAAATACTTCACCGAGCCAATAGAGTTAAAGAAACAAGCTTTCAAGATAATGCTGGCGCGCCGCGTATTGATGCCCCGGTCCTTGGTAATGGGCGCAGCATTTGAATGTTTCTTTGCCGGCAGCGAATGTGACCCTAACAAACCAAATATCGACCCCGAGACTGGTGAGTTCAGAACCCAGTTCGAAGCGGATTCACACGATACAGTCCAGCAGCTGCTAATGCAAGATGACGCCGATGTGTCCCTGGCGAAAGCTCAGGAACTGACGAAAGAGCTACGCGAAAAAGGCTTACAGCAGGTTGTCATTGAAAAGGTTGTCGACAAAATACTGGGCAAGACGGGCGCCAGCGACGCCACCAAAGAAGCTACCGCCAAGATTGCCGGCAGGGCACTGCCCGTAATAGGCACCGTACTGGCTGTTGCCGGGGCGATAGACACCATTTCCAGTATCGGTACTGTCGCCAAGTCGCTGAATACCCAGGTCCAGTCACAGGCAGCGGTTTCACTCTATGGCATGAACTCAACCTATGCCGACGAAGTCGGCAGCGCTAACGTTGACGCAGCTATGGTAGGGTCATTTGCAGACTCATTCAGCTCGGGCCAGGAAAAACAGGAAAATGGGCAGATGGGCGGCGCTGGTGCTGGTGCCGTACCGCTTTATAATGCAGTTATCAACAACGGCGACCAGACGCAGACAGCCTTTAATGGCCTGTTCGGCTCCAAGGTATATGCCGCCGGCGAAGACGCCAACAATACCGAGACGTACAAATGCCCAATCAGCAACGAACTACTTGACCCCTCGGGCAGGGACGGAAAGCTGATTTGTAAGTCACAAACCCTGAAATACGGAGGGTATATCATTGATACGTTCGGGTCTGTTGCCAACTTCCTGAATGCACCAGGCATCAACTTGATTACCCAAGCATCAAAATGGATCACGGGTGTTGTAGGCTCTATAACCGGCGCTATTAGCGAGCCGATACTGGAAGTGTTGCGAAAGGCACCCGGCTACAGTGCCGTCGTCGATTCGATCACACAAGGCATTGCGCCTATCCTGCAAAACCTCTCAAAGTACGTGTTCCCGGACTGGATAAACGACAACATGAGTGGCGGCACAAACTTCGTAGCCACCGACCTTGGCGCGCGGAAGGCTGCAGCGGACTACTCAGAAAAGGTACAGCGCGGGTATCCGCTAACCGCACAGCAGGTAAATGCAGTGGAGACCGAGCAAAGCTCGCTCGATGAGATCGCCTTCAAAAACAAATCTTTCTACGACCGTATGTTCGACCAGGATGACCCGAATTCGTTCGTGACCCGGGCGGCGTTAGTAATGCCCACGAACCTGCGTGGTGATTCCGGGCAGATGTTCAGCCAGCTCATCAGCGACCCGTTCACAAAGGTTATACGTAGCTTTGGCGCTGTATTCTCCGGACAGCGCGCATTTGCTGCGCCGAGGATACTGGAAGACCCGTTTGGCATTACACACTATGGACGGTCTACGGATGATGCCATATTTAGCGAAAACCCGCAGACTTATTACGCCAGCCGTTGTGATGACAACAGCCATAGTGACGACTGGAACAAAAACGTCATTACAGACCCTGACCTGGGCATCCCACGACACACGAAATCCGACAACTGCGCATTCCTGAATGAAGGCGCACGGCTGGGCGGTGGCATGTTTGATAGTGCACTAGTAGAAAAGTAGGGATATGAAAAAGAAACGAATTATCACCAGAATACGTCAAGTCAGCCTGCTCGTAATAGCAACCGTTTTCTTACTAACAGCCCAAACCCAGCTCGCTAGTGCCAACCTGACATCAGACGACATCCAGGCGGTGCTGAACAACTGGCCTGCATGGGTTGCTGGCGATAAGCTAACGCCGGATACATGCTCTAACTCGGAAGCGGGTACAATTATTAAAACAGAAGGTAAGGGCGCTCTGGCCAACATAGAGTACGCTTTCAAATACCTGAGGAGTAAGGGCTTAAGCCCGGAGCAAGCTGCCGGTATTGTTGGCAACCTACGACAAGAATCGGGCGTTAATCCGGCGTCAGACAACACTGCTGCTAAAGCATCGAGTATTAGCCCGTCGAGTATCATCGCAGGAGTACAGGAAAAAGGCGGCGGGGTTGCCCAGTGGGAAGACTACCGCGGAACGCCTACACGGTGGACAGGCTCAAGCGGCCTACTGAACTTTGTCGCTGGCAAAGGAGATTTCAGCAAACCGCAAGGCACAGGCAAAAACTGGAAAGTACTAAGCATACAAATGGACTTTATGTGGGGCGAGGTAACACATGCATTCAAAAATAATAAACAGGACGGATTAAAGGAGGTTAAAGCTACCAGCAGTGTCGATGCAGCAACGGTAGCCTGGGAGCAGGCATTCGAGCGGGCCGGCACGCCTAATATGCCCCGCCGCGTCAAATTAGCCAATGAAGTGTTTGAAATGGCTACAAAGAAAGGATGGATAAACGACAATATCGTTACCGCCCCTGAGGATGACACCAGCACCACAGGCACATGTGACGATGACACCGGCGGCACGGTTGCCAATGTTGACGGCTATGTATTCCCTATGGCACCACAGAAAAAGAAAAATTACGGGACATTACCCTGCGAAAAGGGCATTAAGAGCGGGCCGTACACCAAAAACTACGTCTACACTGACCGCTACGGTAACAGCACCAAGGGAGAGTACTGCCACCATGATGCTACACCTGCATTCGACCTAATGGATGGCGACGGAGGTAGTAAGGTATACGCTATTACTAACGGCACCATCGTAAAGACGACCAGCTGCTATGCACTGGATGGCGGGCCGTGCGTACCGGGCTGTTCAACAATCCAACTACATGCCAATAATGGTAACGACAAAAAGTACTACTGGTACGGACACTTACAGAATGTCACCGTCCACGCTGGCCAAGCGGTTACTGCTGGAAAGCCTATCGCCCAGACAGCAACCAGGAAATACGGCTCCAGTTGTTGGGGAGGCGGCCCGCATTTACACATCGACCGCGGTTGTTCGGATGGCAACACACCGAAGACTGCAGGCAATAAGGACTGCCGCGACCCCTCATTTATGCCACTACTTAAAAAGATATGGGATGGTCTGCCGTCATGATGCAAACACAACGTAAATACATATATATAGGCGCTGGCGCTGTTGTAGGCCTGCTGCTATTAGCCTTAGCGCTTAGAAGCATTACAAAATTTGGCACGCTGGAAATAACCGCACCAAAAACTACAGTGGGCAATGCCGACGTAACAGTACAGGTATTTTCACCCGGCGCCGAAAAACCTGTTGAGTCGTTTAAGCTAAAACCAGGCGGATCACGCAGCCTGCGCATGCATACCGGCAGTTACCAGGTAAACGGTGCGGCTGGCAATGTGCGGGCGGTGGACGTAGCAGTAGTAAAGGCGTCTTCCACGGCAGCCATACAAACTCCTACAGGTGAACAGCGGGCTATTAAGCAGCTGGCTATGCATGCAGAATGCCCCGTACTGTTTGGCAATGCACTTTTCAGCTATACATGCAACGGCGGGGAAGGTGCCGTTATTAAGCACGGCAACTCCTTGGGTGCGGGCGATACCTACCTGTATGACGCCCAGCGCTTCGTAAACTTACAGCAAGTTACGGACGGTCTACTCGGCTTCTACTCCGGCACCCGCCCTACTGAAATGCAGTACCTCAAGCCGCAAGATTCCAGCATTACAACGGTAACATTACCCGCCAATATACAGACGCTCTTAAATAAAGAGCAGCCCAATATTGTGCCACAGCAGGGCGGCGACCGCTTTACGCTGGTGTTCGCCAAACAAAACCGCATGTTTATGTTCCAGGACCTCCAAGACAAAAACCCCAAAGAAATCAAACTGGCCAACGGGTTAAAGCTAACTGATTCCGGTAGGAAATATTCCATTACCGCCGATACAGACCGGCTGGTAATTTATGCCGGCGTGGCCCAGGACAGCGGGGAAGGTGATGTGGATGGCAGCGATATTAAGCAGGCAGACTTGCAACTATATGAAATGGAATACGACACAGCCGGACGGCAAACGCGTAATGCGGAGCTGCCAGAACAAACTATCGGCGACAGTTTCCACCGGATTACCGGTGATTACTATGCACTTGACCACCCTTACGGTGTTGACTTCCTACACTACGACCAGGGGAAATTCAAAACAGTTTACACACTGCCTGACGTAGCCGGATGGACAAACCATAACAATACTGTGTATGTCCAATCAGACGGCACACTGTACCAGTTCAGCGCTAACGAAAACGGGGCATTTGGCCTGCACAGCCGTTTTACGGCATCTAACTTTAGAGTCTCAGGGTTATACAACTCACCGCAAGGAGTTTTGTTTACCGCCTTTTCCGGCACGGGCGACGATGCACCGCTTAATGTGTATCAGTTATTAGACACACCACAAGTTGGCGCCGCGCCGGCAATTACCGAACAGCCATCGTTTAGCGGTTTGGAACCACTGTTGGAATACGGCATTACCGATGACCAACTACAAAGCCTGCAGGCAGCATTTGGCGGGTACGCCGCAGCCAACAACACCTTACCACTCACTGCCGTAGCAGCCACCAATATCACATCTGTCTGGCGTGACCCGGAATCAAGCGTTACGGTAGATATTATTAACTTCGACGCTATTGTAAATAAGTCAAAAACACTGAAGGCCAAAATAGAATATAGCGACCTCCAGTCTGTACGACTGTACTTATACGACGCATCTAGTGGCGCGTTGGTATTCGATTCTGCAGCAGCCCAGTAATTCTACTGCGCCCGTGACACCGGGATGATATTGCTGTTTGTAAAATGCTGCACCACGACGTCAGCGTCGGTGGTGGTGATAAACGTCTGGTAGTCAGCCACAAACGCCGTCAGGGCCTGGCGGCGTTTGCCGTCAAGCTCACTGAACACATCGTCCAATAATAATAACGGGCGCTCGCCCCTTAGCTCCTCCAGGAGCTTTAATTCGAGCACTTTGAGTGCAAGTACCAATGTACGCGTTTCACCGCGCGAGGCGCTCTCTGCGGCGGTGTGGCCGTTAATTGCAATACCTAGGTCGTCACGATGCGGTCCGTAAGCCGTAAAGCCGCGGACCATGTCCAGCTCTGTGCTGGATTCCAGCTTTTTGAGAAGCGCGCTTTCATAGTCTTGGCCAGGATACTGCGATATGTAGGTCAGTTCGACGCTGTGGGTAATCTGGGACAAGTTCGTATACAGGTCGCTCATGCGCTCGGCGAAACGCCCTACTAATGCCGTGCGTTCTTTTACTATCTTGCCGCCCAGCTCGCTGAGGCGCAGGTTCCATACGAACAGCTGGTCGTGCAAATCGTGCGGCTGCCGCTTAAGCAAGGCATTGCGGTGCGCCAGCACCCGCCGGTAGTTGCGGCGCACCGCACCGTAACCCGGCGTCGTCTGCTCTAACAGGTCGTCCAAGAAGCTCCGCCGTAAGTCCGGGGAGCCGCTCAGTAGCAATAAATGGTTCGGTTCAAACAAAACAACCGGTATTGTCCGGGCTTGCATAAGACGAGTGAGCTTCTGGCCGTCTATCTCAAAGCTTTTGAGTACCTTTCCCGGGCTTACGACCTGCAACTTGATAATACGGGCGCCGCCAGGTGTATCCGCGTCCAGGCGGGCCCAGGGCGCGTCGTACTGGATTATGTCAATGTCACGGGCGCGGTATGATCCGCCGGTCGCCAATACCAGCACCGACTCCAATATATTCGTCTTACCTGCAGCATTAGGGCCAACAATAATATTGACGCCGCCATCAAGCTCGAACGAAGCGTCGGTATATGAACGGAAGTTTTGTAACCGTAGGTCGGTGATCATCCCTCTATTTTAGCTTTTCAGAGGCATAATGATGTGCACATAATCGGTAGAACCGGTATCCTTGAGCACAACTGGCTCGAGCTTGCCGTTAAAACAGAATTCCACATCTTCGCCGCCCAAGGCATGCAGCGCATCCAGCAAATAGCGTGAATTAAGGGTAATAGAACCGTCGCCGGTCACTTTTGCCGCCGCCTTCGCGGTGTTCTCCCCAAGCTGGGATGCAACAGAACGGATACTCAGCTCCTGGGATGACTCTTCCACATTCAGCGTGATACTGCCGGCGCTTTCCCGGGCAAATAGGCTGGAAATCTTAGCTGCGTTAGCCAGGTCGGCCCGCTTAAGTACAGCTGTTGTGGAAAAACTCGCCGGGATAAGCTTGCGGTAGTCGGGGTATTTGCCCTCGATAAGGCGGGCAACTAGCTCGACATCATCAACCTTGAACAATACCTGTTGGTCGTCGCTAGTAATTTCCACATCTTCGATAGCATCACCCACAATGCGCAGCAAGTCCTGCATTGCAGAGACTGGCACCAGCAAGCTGATTTCATCAGGAGTAGCGATGAGTTCTTTTTCGGCTAAACGGTAGCTGTCGGTGGCCGCCATATATAATTTTCCATCGGTAGTGTGCATAAATACACCTGTCAACACCGGACGGGCTTCGTCACCGGAGGCAGCCATGACTACCTGCTGCAGGCTTTTCTTTAACACTGCGGCTGGGACGGTCCATGTTTTGCCATCGCTGATCGCTGGCATAATGGGGAACTCCTCGGCAGACACACCGTTAATAACTGACTGGTATTGGTCGGTGGATATATTTAATTTAAATTCGTCGAGTTTCAAATTGATAACACCGCCAGGCAAACTATTTATAAAATCCTGCATCAGGCGGGCAGGGACGGTAATGGCACCATCTTCTGAAACCTTCGCACCAAGATACTGGGTAATAGCTATGTCTAGGTTGGTTGCTGCGATACTCAAACGGTTATTGACTGTCTTAATCAAAACGTTAGCGAGTACTGGCAACGTGCCACGTGCGTTAGCTACGCGGGCTACGGTTCCGAGTGCTTTGTTCAGATTTTCCTGGGTAACTTGCAGATGCATAGTGGTTCCGTTCCTTACTATATTACTAATTAATTAATGTAGTTGTCGTAGTTATAGGCCCTGTGGAAAGTGGGGACAAAGGCGCCCATAACAGCGGTAATTTGGCGATAATTGTATGTGGGTAAACCGTGGACGGGCTGTGTGGGCAATGTGGGGAAAAACGGGTTTGTACACGGGTATTCACTATGTTGGGGGTAGCGGGTGTGGGAATGTGGGTAAAACTTCCACCATGCCTACCCACAGTTTCCACTGCTTTTGCACAGGTTTTACGCATACAATTTGCCCTTGATGGTTGATATGGCGGATCTAATGTCGGCATCTGTCTGAGACTCCTTTTCGATCTTTTCAATAGAATGGATGGCTGTCGTGTGGTCTTTGCGGCCGAGTTCGCGGGCAATCTTAGGGAAGCTGAGGTGTAGTTCGCTGCGCAGCATATACATGGCTACCTGGCGGGGGACTACGATATCTTTGTCCCGCTTCGGCCCCAGTATGTCCTCGATGGGAATTTGGAAGTGCCGGGCTGTGCGTTCAATGATCTGGCGGGCGCTAATATGTTTCGGCCGGGTTTGGGTGCTGCCCAACAGGCTGCTGGCGATGCTAAGGTTAGGCTCTAGCCCACGCATCTCACAAAAGGCGAGCAGCTGGTTGAGGGCGCCTTCCAGTTCGCGGATGTTACTCTGGACGTTGGTTGCCAAGTACTCAGTAACATCTGTAGTCAGCTGTATACCGTGGGTATCGGCCTTGGTCTGCAGAATTGCGCAGCGTGTCTCAAAGTCAGGTGTCTGCATGTCGATACTCATGCCCCATACAAAGCGTGACCGCAGGCGCTCCTCGAGCGTAGGGATATCACGCGGCGGCTTATCGCTGGTTATGATGATCTGCCGGCTGGCCTGATGGAGGGCATTAAAGGTGTGGAAGAACTCCTCCTGGGCTTTCTCTTTGCCTGCTAAGAACTGCACGTCGTCCACGATAAGCACGTCCGCACTCCGGTAATAGTCGGTGAAATCGCTGATTTTTTTATAACGCAGTGCGTCAACAAATTCTTGCAGGAATTGCTCACTACTTATATATACGACGCGCGCTTTGGGGTTATTAGTGAGCACGGCGTTGCCCACGGCCTGGATAAGGTGGGTCTTGCCGATGCCGACACCGCCATATAAAAAGAGGGGATTATATTTGGTGCCGGGTTGCACGGCTGCCGCCTGACAGGCTGCATAGGCGAGCTCGTTGCCGGAACCGGCTATAAAGTTATCGAAGGTGTATTTTTCGTTGAGACCCTGGCGGTAGGAATGTGACAAGCCGGTGGTCTGGGACTTAGCGGGCGTCATGTTGACGATGCTTTCCGGTAATGCGCTCTTCAAGCTGGTTTGGGATTCTTCGGCGCGAGGTACTGGTGTCAGGGAAGAGTGGATCTTGTATTCGATAGTCAGGGGAGTGACGCCATTCTTGTGGAGTGTCTCCCGCACCAGGTCGTTGTATTTGCGCTCCAGTTGCTGCTTTATAAATACGTTAGGGACACCTATCACAAAATGGTCAGGGTCGTCTTTGAGGATACAAGTGTTTTTGAACCACGTCACGAAATTGCCACGTGATATAGATAGCTCGATCTCTCCTAAAACTGCCTGCCATAAACTGGACAATGCTGTACCCTCTCGTTCACAAAGTTGCTATACAACCGACTATACCGCACGGCTTCAGACTTTTCCACACATTTTCGTAAGTTTTCAGACGAACATGCAAAAGTACAGCAAACACCTATAAAGTTATACACAGTTAACATTAACACCTATAAAACTGTGGAAACCTCTTGTCGTATTGTGGAAAACTTGTTAGTATTAGTGGGTTAAATATTGTTATTTTCACCGAAAACGACAATTACAGACCAACTAAACGGCAGGGAAGCCAGAACACCTTGTGTGATCAGGCCATATCCTGTAGAGTGAGATCATATGCCAAAACGTACTTATCAACCCAAGAAGCGTCACCGTGCCCACGAGCATGGTTTTATGAAGCGCATGGCTTCACGTGCCGGCCGCCTGGTACTTCGCCGCCGCCGTACTAAGGGCCGTGTCCGCCTGACGCACTAGACCATCCACAGCTACACTACTAATACTCGAAGTAAGACTCGGGGAAAGGGAAGACGACCGCGGTGATTCACTCAACTCATCGGTTCCATGGTCGGAGCAGCCTTCGGTTTGTATATCAGCACGGAAAACAAGTCCGTGGTGAGCTGGTATCGCTACGTGCAATACCTAACAAGCGCCGCAGCACGTGGCGCTGCGCTGTTGTAGTAAGCCGTAAGGTGAGTAAATCAGCGGTAGTGCGCAACCGCATACGCCGCCGCATTTTTGAGATTGTCCGCCGTAACGCTGGCCGTATCACCGGCCCGTTCGACGTTGTGTTCAACGTATATAGTGACCATATCGCTAACACAGACAGCGCAGTCTTGTCGCGCTGCATCCTGGAACAGATGGAAAAGGCGGGGGTATGCACACCTGCCGCAGAGGCACCAGATCATGCTATAGTAAAACAGAAGGAGACTCCGTAACCCATGTTTGCAAACATATTCACGACGCTGATTGTCCAGCCAATATTTAACCTTTTGGTAGTCATTTATGCCCTGATACCTGGCCACAACTTTGGTTTAGCTATCATTATCTTTACTATCATCGTCCGCTTGCTGATGTGGCCATTGGTTAAAAAGCAGCTGCATCAGGTAAAAGTTATGCGCCAGATCCAGCCGGAGCTGAAGCGTATCAAGCAAGCCGCCAAGGGCAATCGCCAGCAAGAGTCAGTCATGATGATGGAGCTATACAAAGAGCGCGGTATCAATCCGTTCGGCACTATTGGCGTACTGCTGCTGCAGATCCCGATCCTGCTTGGCCTGTACAGTGGTCTGCAACGCGTACTGAAGAACCCGGAAGAGTTGGTAAGTTTTGCCTATCCGTCATTGCAGCACCTGCCATGGCTTGAGACGCTTGCCGCAGACATCCATAAGTTTGACGCCACATTGTTCCATATCGTAGACCTGACACGTCCGGCACTGGGGCCAAAGGGGTTCTATCTGCCAGCTATGCTTATAGTAATAGCCAGTGCGGTGGTACAGTTTTACCAGAGCAAGCAGCTGTCTCCGGACAGTAAAGACGCGCGCAGCCTGCGGGCTATTCTGAAAGACGCGGGCCAGGGCAAACAGGCTGATTCGAGCGAGTTGAATGCGGCCACCGGACGCAGCATGCGGTTCCTTCTGCCAGGTATGATTTTTATCTTTACGGTGAATTTGGCCTCCGCCCTGGCGCTATACTGGTTTGTAAGTGGCGCTGTTGCCCTGATACAGCAAACTCTTATCCTGCGTGAAGACACGACTGAAATGGAAGCCGAAGCCGGCGCTAAAACTAAAACAAGCGCCGTTATCGAAGGTGAAGTGATCGAGAAACCCAAGAAGAAACCTGTGAAAAAGGCACCTGCCAAGAAACGGAGGAAAAAGTAATGGAAGAGGCGATCCGCTACGCCAAGAAATACCTCGAAGACTTACTATCATTTTTTGGGCTGAATACTGATGTACACGCCACCAGTGAAGACGATGTCATTGAACTGGAAGTGCCGTCTACGCAGCTGAACGGTTTCCTGATCGGCCAAAAGGGCGATAATATGCGTTCTATGCAATTCCTGGTCAGTAATGCCCTGAAGAACCAAGGATACGAATATACCCGTGTCAATATAGATGTAGCCGACTATAAGAAGCAGCGCGCCCAGCGCTTGACAGTACGGGCCGAAGAATGGATGAAGCGTGTAAAGGACTCGGGCGAACCGATGGAGCTGAAGCCGATGAGTGCCGTAGACCGCCGTACCGTACACAAATTAGCCCAGGACTGGGGCATCATCAGTGAGTCTGACGGCGAAGGCCGGGACCGTCATATAGTACTGAAGCCCAGTAACTAACTGGTTTGTTGACTGAACACGTAACTCATAAAAAATAAAAGGAGTCTAGCATTGAAACTAGACTCCTTTTTAACTATCCTAGAGTTATAAGTAAACTATCCACAGATCGTAGGAATTGTGGAAAAGAAGAGGGTAGTATGGCGGGTAATCCGGCGGCGGATAGTAAAGACACGGTGAGAAAAGAACGTAGCACAGGATTTCCCAGTATCCCGTTACTCGAGGCCGCCGATATTATTAAGAATGCCGGCAAGTACGGCAAGCAGCACCCTATCCTGGCGATGGCGGGCTACGCCGGTCATAAGACCGATAACAGCGGCCCGTTCCGCCAAAAGCTTGCCGCCTTAAAAGACTGGGGCTTTGTGACTGTCAATAATGGGCTGGTTGTACTGACGCCGGCGGCGGTCGGTGTAGCGCATCCGACATCAAAGGAGTCAGAAGCGGCCTTGTTGCGGGAGGCCTTTATGGACTGCGACGTGTTCTGGGGTATTTATGCAGACCTCACAAAGGGTGTGCCGCTGGATTTAGAAGCCATAGCCAACAAGGCGGTGGCTACATATGACATCAGCGCCAAGGCAAAGGAAAAGTTTGCCACATCTTTTATACACAGTGCAATGGCGGTTGGACTGGCTGAAAGTATAAACGGTGCTCAAGTGAGGCTAAATGAACCCGATCAGACTGCGGGTGCTAAGGTAGCAGATAATGATCTAGAGTTAGTGAAAGTTAGTGAGCCGGTCGTCCATCCACAGGAATCCGTTTCTGTGCACAACTACACGGCCATGCGGCCTGTTATCAGCCAGGTGTGGGAAGGGGACGAGTCCTCTATAGTGTTTGAGGTACATACTAATAGGCCGCTGTCATCAGTGGCCTTCAGTGAGGTAAGTAAGGCAGTTAAGGCCTTAGAGGATGTGTGGGCAAGCCTAGGCGGTACCTGTCCGCCAGTAGATCCGGCCTAGCCTTAGCTCTTAGACGGACGTATAACCGGCCGGCCAATACTTTCGTAGTAAAACCCCTGCGCTTCCATATCGCGCGGCGCATATAGGTTGCGGCCATCAAATATGACTGGCTCGCGCAACGTTTGCCGTACTCGGCTGAGGTCAGCCTTTTTGAATACTGGCCACTCGGTGGCGATAAGCAATGCGTCGGCGTTAGTAAGGGCGTCATATTCAGAAGTGGCGAAGGTGAGGTTGGTACGTCCGGCAAAGTGAGCCTTTGTGTTGGCCATGGCTTCGGGATCATAAGCCTGCACGGTAGCCCCGGCCTGTAACAATGCATCCACCATACCCAAGGCTGGCGCCTGGCGGATATCGTCGGTGTCGGGCTTAAAGGCCAGGCCCCATACGGCAAATACCTTACCAGTGATGTCATCATAGTAGTTAAGGGCTTTTTCAGTGAGTTTACGCTGTTGTTGCGTATTGAGTGTAATGACGCTATTCAGCAGTGAAAAGTCGTAGTTGTGCTGGCGCGAGGTGTGTAGCAGTGCCTGGGCGTCTTTAGGGAAACAGCTACCGCCGTACCCGATGCCAGCCTGCAGAAAGCGGCTGCCGATACGCGGGTCGCTGCCGATACCTTGGCGGATAAGGTCTACGTCTGTGCCTACTAGCTCGCAGAGGTTGGCAATTTCGTTCATAAAGCTGATTTTTAGGGCTAGGAATGAGTTGGCGGCATACTTAGTAAGTTCTGAAGACCGGCGGTCCATGATGATAAGCGGCGATCCTTTAGCGGTGAGCGGCTCATATAATTCCTGCATGACCTCTGTGGCACGTGACGATTCGCTGCCCACGACGATACGGTCGGGCCGCATGAAATCTTGGACGGCCACACCTTCGCGCAGGAATTCCGGATTGGAAACGACGTCTACGGCCACGCCGCCGGCTACTTTTTTCAGGATTGCGGCCACTTGCTCGCCGGTGCCGACGGGTACAGTGCTTTTAGTGACGATAACGGTGTAGCCGTCCAGTAACGGCCTCAGTTTTTCGGCGACGTCCAGTACGTAGGATAAGTCTGCTGAGCCGTCTTCGTGCGGCGGGGTGGGCAGCGCTAAGAAAATAATATCAGCGCCGGGTACGGCGGTTTCCAGGCTGGTAGTGAAGTGTAGCCGGTCCGTGGCAACGTTACGGGTAAAGACATCTTGCAAGCCTGGTTCATAGATGGGCACTTCGCCTTGCTGCATACGTTTGATTTTGGCAGCGTCGATATCAACACAGGTGACGTTATTGTCCAGTTCTGCGAAACATGTGCCGGAAACCAATCCGGCGTATCCGGTGCCGATAACAGTAATATTCTTCATAATTGTGTCTCTCCGTACATGTTGCAATTGATTGTGTATACTAACTGATCAGCGTGTGTCCGACAATATACTTTTATAAACGGCCAGTGTTTCTTCGGCCATCTTACGCCACGAATATTTTGTGAGCTGCCTCGTGCCGGCGGCACGCAAAGTGCCGGCGAGCTGTTTGTTGCTGATCACCTCTAGTACTTTTTGGGCGACGTCGGCCGGATCGCGGGCGTTGCAGTAATGTGCGGCGTCGCCGTATACCTCTGGCATACAGCTGGCGTCACTAGACACTACGGGTGCGCCATGCGCCATGGCCTCCAGCGGCGGCAGTCCAAACCCCTCGCTGAGCGACGTAAATACGTAGGCACTGCAATGTTCGTATAGCCAGCGCAGCTCGGCGTCGCTCACAAAACCTGGGAAGACGATGTTATCAAATGACGGATGGCTTTTTGCCCAGGCTATGAGCTCTACGAGGTGTTTTTCCTCGAGTTTACCGGTAATTACCAGCCGCAAATCCGGGCGGGTCTGGTGCAGGATATCGAAGGCTTTTATCATGGCGGGCAGGTTTTTGTGCGGGAAGGCAGTGCCGACGTACAGCAGGAACGGTTCGCTGATGCCTGCTGGCTGTCGGGGTGTTACGGCCATGGCCGGTTCGCTTGCCTCATAAGTTACCACCAGCTTGCGCTTGGTGGATGGCTGGAAGGCGGCCACCTCTTTGGCGACGGTATGGCTGGGTACGATGATGCGGGCGGATTTCATCTGACTCCACCACACCAGAAAACGGTATAGCCCTATTCGCAGCTTGTAGGCTGGGATGGAAAGTTCGCCGCGCCGTACAAAGTTAAACATCGTCAAGTCATGGGTAGTTGCCACGATTTTACCGAAGTAGAGCAGGGGTTGCTGGGTCATGGTGAAGTGTACAAGGTCGGCATGCAGGCCGTAGAGCTGTACGGCGAAGCGCAGCTCGTGCAGGGGGTTTAGTGAAAATTGGGGGAAGGTGCAGGGGAGGGTAGAGAAATTAGGGCTATGCATAGGCCAGGGGTCATCAGGCTGGACAAGGATAGTGTAGCGGTTAGTTTGGTCGATATCTTGCAGATGTTCAACCAGCCGGTCGGTGTAACGGCCAGTTGTGGAGCGACGGATACGCGCGTCGATAACAATATGTCTCGGCATTGCTATAATTATACGTGAACATGCAATATATACGCCGTATTCCTTATTACACGCTTGTGGCGTTACTGGTATATATGCCATTCCATATCTTCTTGAGCCAATCGCTGAGCCTGGTAACGGGGGGGCTTGAGGTGTGGAAAGTGGCCAAAGACGCCCTACTGGTAATAGGGGTTGTGTTCACAATTTGTTTGGTTTTTCAAGAAAGGAAGGGCACTAGGGCGTTTTGGGCACTGGTAGCCCTGCTGGTGGCATACAGCGTCCTTCATCTGTTATTATGGGCATTTCATCCGGATATTTACGGACGTAGCGCGGTACTTGGTATGATATTCAACATCCGGCTGCCGGCGTTTGCCGTGCTGGGTATGGGCGCATTTCTTACAACACCACGCCAGTTCGCTTTTAGTTCGCTATCTAAAATTATCCTCGGAGTGAGTACTTTGGTCGCCGTTTTAGGCTTATTGCAATATGTACTGCCAAAAGACATCCTGACCCATGTTGGCTACAGTATTGACCGCGGCGTGCGCCCTGCCTTCTTTATCGACGATAACCCGGCATTCCCGCGGATCATGTCAACGTTGCGCGAGCCGAATTCGTTAGCTGCCTATCTATTGCTGCCTATCGGGCTACTTACGGCGATGTTGGTGCGGCACTGCGCGCGACAGAAGCGGCTGATACTTGCAGGCTTGCTGCTGGTGCACGGGGCAGCACTGTACCTCACGCAGTCGCGCAGTGCATTGTTGGCGGCGCTGGTAACGGTAGGACTGGTGTGTATGTGGCAATACCGGGCGGGCTTGGCTGTGCTGCTAAAACGCTGGTGGCCGCTCATAGCCGCATTGGCTGTGGCGGCTTGTCTAGGTTTATATACGTTCCGCAATGATTCGCATATTCAGGGGCTGATCAGCCATAGTACGCCGGACGCTGGCCAGGCGGACGACCTCGATTCTAATGATTACCACTGGTTGTTCTTTAAGCAAGGCGTGGAAGGTATCATCCATAACCCGCTTGGCCATGGCCCGGGTACTGCCGGGCTGGCTTCTATCCAGAACCCGGATGGCAGCTTCCTGACCGAAAATTACTATGTTCAGGTTGGCTACGAGGTAGGTATTGTGGGCCTAGCGCTGTTTATGGCGCTTAATATGTGGCTGTACGCACGCCTAAGGCGCTCGGATAGCTCATTGGCAATCGCCCTGCTGGCGAGCTTTTGGGGCTATGTAATTATGAATATGCTGCTGCATATATGGGCTAACGAAGCCGTTGCGGCACAGTGGTGGATTTTGGCGGGTGTTGTGATTTCTGCAACACAGAGCAGTGATAGGCCTATGCAGTCAAAACTAGCAAAGAAACGCCCTACGCCGAAGCGCCCGGCGACTTGACGTGTGCTGTGATGGCGTCATGTACGGTGGCTGCAACCTTGTCCCAGCTATAGGTCGCTACATGGCCAAGCCCCTTTTGGCCGAGGTCTTGGCGTTTTTCCGGGTGGCTCAGCAAATCGGCAAAGACGCGGGCAATATCTGCCGGGTCGGCCTGGTTGAAGTATTCGGCAGCATCGCTGGCGACCTCGGTAAATACCGGGATGTTGCTGAGCGCACACGGAATGCCGTGGTTCATGGCCTCTAGCACGGGCATACCAAAGCCTTCGTAATGGCTGGCAGTGCTAAACAGTGTGGCGCTTTGGTAGAGGATATCCTTGGCCTCGTTGGTGACGTAGCCCAGATGGATAACATTAGAGCCGTTACTGGTGACCTCGTTGAGCTTAGTGACCTCGTTGTCGCAGTTCCAGCCGATGCGCCCGGCAATCACCAGCTGGTATTCCTTTTGCAGCGTTTTGGGTAATGCCAGGAAGGCGTCAATAAGGTTAGGGATGTTTTTGCGCGGCTCTATCGTGCCTACGAATAATATGTACGGCCTGGTGACGCCCAGCTCCTGCAACACGGCCTGTCGCTTTTCTGGAGCGACCGGTACGGCAGGTTCTGGTGGGATAGGGGTGACAACAATAGCAGCCGGGTCGACATGGTAGTGGTCGACGATGCGTTGTTTGGTAAATTCAGAAACGGTGACGATAAACTTGGAGCGCTTGATTTGTTTCGGCACAAATCGTATTAGGTCGGAACGCAGCTTGGCGGATACGTATTCGGGCAGGTCGATGTAGGTGAGGTCGTGGATTACACAGGCGCTTGGCGTTTTGAACAGGCTGGGGTAGCCGAGGATATTGGGGTACAGGATAAAGTCTGCGCGGGTCAGCGACAGAGCCTCTATAGGGAACTCAATCCCCCACCGCCGCAGCTGATAGACAATTTTGCTGGGCACGACAGAGGCACTCATATACCCGAGGTTGGCGGCCCGGGGCATGTGTGATGTGTCGCGGCGGCCTAGAAAGTTGTAATAGAACCCCTGCAACTGCATGCTGGGATAGTTCCGGGCCAGGTGTGTGGCGAGCCGTTCGGTGTAAAAGGCGATGCCTGTCTGTTCGACAATCATCGGGCTCGCGTCAAATATGACCTTCATTATAGGAGTTCTAACCTTGGAGTTACGCTGCTAATGCTAGTATAATGACATAGTATTAGGAAGTAATTCAAATGCCGGGGTATCCGTTTACTACCCGATAACTACCCGGCGAAACCATAAGAGATATATGCCAATCATCCAAAAACTCACCACTCGTTACACCTATTCGTTAATATTATTGCGCCAACTTATCAAGACCGACTTTAAACTACGGTACCAAGGCTCTGTCCTGGGCTATCTGTGGTCGTTGCTGCGCCCGCTGGCGATTTTTGCCATCATGTACGTGGTGTTCCTGCGCTTCCTGAAGTTTGACTATGGCGTGCCGCACAGCACGGTGTACCTGTTCGTGGGTATCGTAATGTGGAACTATTTTGCTGATGTGACGTCTACCGGCCTGGGGTCTATCGTTGGCAAGGGTGACCTTTTACGCAAGATCAACTTCCCTAAGTACGTCGTAGTGTTGACCGGTTCGTTCAGTGCGCTTATCAATTTGTTCTTCAACCTGGTTGTCGTGGGTATATTTATGGCGCTCGACAGTGTGCATATCAGCTGGCACATATTGTGGGCGATACCGCTGATAGCGGAGCTGTTTATATTGGCACTCGGCGTCGCATTCTTTTTAAGTGCGCTTTTTGTTCGTCTGCGCGACCTCAACTACATATGGGAGATTATCCTGCAGGCTGGCTTTTACGCTACGCCAGTATTTTATCCGCTAGTGCTGGTCCCTGCACACTACGCCAAATGGCTGCTACTGAACCCTATGGCCCAGATTATCCAGGATTTGCGCTATGTGATCGTGTCACCACAAGTCCCAACCATTAACCATTACTGGAACAGCCCGTACATCAGGCTGGTGCCCATTGCGTTGATTATCGTAATTACTGTCTGTTCGGCATATTATTTCCGCCGGAATGCCAAGCGGTTTGCGGAGGATATTTAGATGACTGAAGACGAACGCGCAGTAGCGATTAGGGTAGACGGGGTATATAAGGACTTCCTGTTGCCACACGAAAAGAAGACCTCCGTGAAAAGTTTTTTCACGGGTATGTTCCGTGCCGACAGCAACGGCCGCAGCAGTACGACTGAACGCCAGCACGCTCTCAAGAACATTAGCGTAGAAATTAAAAAAGGTGAATTCTTTGGTATTGTCGGCCGCAACGGCAGCGGAAAAAGTACTCTGCTGAAGATATTAGCCGGCATTTATCAGCCTACGCGGGGTGGTGTCGATGTTGATGGCAAGCTGGTGCCCTTCATCGAGCTGGGCGTAGGCTTTAATCCGGAGCTTACTGGCCGTGAAAACGTCTACCTTAACGGTGCCCTGTTGGGGTTTTCGGAGAAAGCTATTGACGCCCAATACGACGATATCGTGCAGTTTGCCGAGCTGGAACGCTTTATGGACCAGAAATTAAAAAATTATTCATCTGGTATGCAGGTGCGCCTGGCGTTCTCGCTGGCTACCCGCGCCAAGGCAGATATTTTGCTGGTAGATGAGGTGCTGGCCGTGGGCGACGCCGCCTTCCAGCGCAAGTGTTTTGAGTATTTCAAGGAGCTGAAAGCTAACAAAAAGACCGTGGTGTTTGTGACGCACGACATGAGTGCCGTACGTGAATATTGTGACCGGGCAATGCTGATCGACAATAGTGAAGTGCAGGAAATCGGCTCGCCGCAGGACATTGCCCGTGAGTATTCCATGCTGTTTATGGACAAGGCCAGCGACCACGCCAAAAAAGGCGGCGGCAAACGTTTTGGCAACGGCGATGTACAGGTCAGCGACGTTAAGACGAAAGTAACCGACGAGCACATAACTATTACCGTGAAAGCTAAGGTTATAAAACATGTCGACAAGCTGGTATATGGGCTGCACATTATGGGTCAGGACGGCGCAGAAATTACCGCTATGAACAACCGTATGATCCAAGTGCCCGACGTGCAAGACTTGCAGCCCGGCCAGGAAGTGACATTCACCTGGCAGATGATGAACGTATTTAATGACGGCAATTATTTTGTAATGCTGACACTGGTGGACGACGTCGCGAACACGCTGGACTGGTTTGTAAAAGCTGATGAATTTACCGTTACCCGGCTGGACCGGTCCACGACTGCGGTCCTGCCGCCCGTGACGGTGACTAGCAAGGTGAAAAAATAAGGGGGAGTATGTCCAATATCGTTACAGAAGCAGCCAAGAAAGCACGCAATAAATGGTTTGCAAGCATTTCGGATGGTTTGCGCGACCTGCAGGCCAGTGTCGAACGTCTGGACGGCAAGATTAGCGCCAGCGAACGCGCAATCCAGGACACGCAGCTCCAGATCAACCACACCAACAGTATTGTCACTGATGAAATTAAGAACCGGGTAAAGAACTCCGGCACCATTGCCCTGTCTGATACCGAAATCCTCACTAAGATATTCAGCGGCCTGAAAATGTACCTCGACCCGCGCGACATGGCGATCACGCCGCACCTGGCGCTGGACGGTATTTGGGAACACCGTATTACAGCGGCGTTTTTAGCAGTACTACAGCCTCATTTCACCGTACTGGACATTGGTGCTAACAACGGCTACTATGGCGCCCTGGCAGCCCAGCATACCGATAAAAAGAACTCCAAAGTAGTGATGTTTGAAGCTAACCCGCACCTTATCCCCTACATCCGTAAGACACTCAACGTAAACTGGCTGAACGAACAGACCACCCTGGAACACCTGGCTGTATCCGACCGTGACACCGAAGTAACCCTCAATATCCTGAAAGATTATGTAGGCAGTTCGTCGGTCCACTCCAACGAGCACGTCGACAAATACATGCACGGCAAGATGAAGCTGGAAACCGCCGAGGCTGTAAAAGTGAAGGCCACATCTATCGACAACTACTGCAAGAAGCACGCCATCAAGGCTGTGGACCTGATCGTTATGGATATTGAAGGCTACGAAGACACCGCTTACGCTGGTATGCGGGGGACTATCGCCGCCAGCCCGAATGCTACGCTATTCATAGAGTTTACGCCGGGCGCCTACAAAGACGATAAGGCATTTTATAACCAAATGCTTGAAGATTTTGGCTATGTGTATGTGCTGGATGATGAAGGCCATATCGTTAAGCCAAAAAACACGTCTTACGAGACGGTTATCGGTGATACTGACGACTGGGTGATGCCGGTATTCTCTAAGAACGCTAAGCTGAACAATCGTTAGGTATCCTATGACGCAGACACGCAGGATTATCGTAGATGTTACGCAACTCGCCCACTGGACCGGCAAGATTACTGGCATACCGCGGGTAATGGATGAGCTGGCCAAGCGGTTTTATATAGATGAAACCAGTGAAGTTGTATTTGCAAGCTGGGTAAAAGACATTAAAGAATTTTGCGAGATAGATTTTGACCAGACAATACTGCGCCGCAATGGTGTTGTATACCGCCATGCCGGTGATGCTTCGGTTCCGGCAAAAAGCGCTGCGGCCACTATGCAATCCCAGCCATCTATCAGCCGTCCGGCAGGCCGGCAATTACTGAAGCGGGCAGTGAAGAAAGGTTTGCGGGTAACTGGCCGCGTTAGCCCGGCGCTCAGCTACCGCCTGGAAGCACGCGCCAAACACGTCCATATGCAGCAGTACAAAAAAGTAGCTTTCGGCAAGGGTGACTTGTTCTTCATCCCTTGGGGTGAATGGTGGGACCCGAACTTTACCGACCGCCTAGTATTGGCACACAAAGAAGGTGCTGGCCTGGTGCAGATAATCCACGACATCGCTACTACTGTATGGCCACAGTTCTACGAGCAGGTAGCGGTAAACCCTACGACGTACAACGCCCGTATTCTGCCGATCGCTGACCTGGTTCTGTGTGTATCACAGAATACCAAACGTGAGCTGGTAGGCTGGCTGCAGCAGCAGAAGCTGCATGTCCCGCGTGTGGAAGTATTCCGCCTCGGCGATGTATTGGACGTTGCCAAGCCGGAAAAACCCGTCGAGCAGGCCTTTGTAGATGCAAAACTGAAGGGCGGCGACTACATCATGTGTGTTGGTACTATTGAAGCTAAAAAGAACCATGCCATGTTCTATTACGTCTATAAATGGGCAAAACTGCAGGGTATCGACCTGCCAAAGATCGTTATCGTCGGCCGCCGGGGCTGGGGTACCGAGAACATCTACAATATGATGACTAACGACCCGGAGATAGGTGATAATTTTGTATTTTTGCACGATGCCAGCGACGAGAATTTGTCATGGCTGTACGACCACTGTCTATTTACGGTACTGGCCAGCTTTCACGAGGGCTGGGGTATTCCGATCGCTGAAAGTATCGCCCGTGGCGTGCCCAACGCCTGTAGTAACACCAGTAGCATGGTGGAAGTGGCCGAAGGGTTTGTAGAACATTTCTCCCCCTACTCTACAGATGAGTGCCTACGCGCTATACTAAAGTTGCTTGATCCTAAGGTGCGGAAAAAGGCTGCGGAATACGCTAAGGTTTACCGGCAGACCCCATGGGACGACACCTACAAGCAAGTTAAGACCTATTTGGAGACAGTATGAGCGAAGAACAACCGAAGATAAAAGTATTACATTTCAGCTCGCGGTATGAGGAGTGTGGCGTGGCGAAGTACCTCGGCCATTACATCAAGGGTATGGAAAACGCCCCGCACATCGAAAACGAGTATTTTGATGTGTCACCCTATGACACCTACAATATGAAGCCGGAAGATTTAGCCAAGATGGCCGAAGATTTGCGCAACAAGATGCGTGATTATGACGTATTACATGTGCAGCACGAATTTGCTATGTACGCGCACGATTCATTCCTGCGCGTAGTAGACGCAGGCAAACGTTCTGGCAAGAAAGTAGTGATTAGCGCCCACACTTCACCCAACGCCCACGGCGGCAGCAAGCCCGTACGTTTGAAGGGCCTGGGGCCGCGCAGTTTTCTGCTGTACTTGCGTGAACGGCGCCACCACAACCATTTTATGCACTACAACGCTATGCCCTTCCGCATGGCCGACCTTTTGCTAGTGCACAACGACCCGACGGCCGACGGGCTGGTAAGTATCGGCGTAGACCCAAAGCGTATCCAAAAGGTCATGCACCCGGTGCAAGTATTCGAGAAGCCGCCAGCCTCAACCCGCCTGGCCACTGAGCTTAAAAAACAAGATGGCGATATTATCTACTGTACGATTGGTTTTTTTCACCGTTACAAGGGTATCATCGAGGCGGTAAAGGCCTTGAAGTTCCTGCCTGCTAACTACAAACTGGCAATATTAGGCGGCATGAAGGCTGATAGTAGTGATGTGGCATTTTACGATAAGGTAACCGACCTCATCACTACACTAGGGTTGCAGGACCGCGTATATATTACAGGTTATGTGCCAACCGACGACGAGCTGAACGCGCTGATCCGTGAATGTAACGTCTGTGTATTCCCGTATGACGGCGTGTATTATAGGCAGGTTTCTTCGGGCTCTATCAACCTGGCATTTGCCAATGGCGTACCGGCTATCGCCTACCCGACCGCTTCGATTAAAGAAATGGCTATAGTTGCCGATGGCGCCATCGTGCTCTGTGAAACATTCGCGTACTACGAGCTGGCCCGCGAGTTGCAGCGTATAGATTATGCCAAGCAGGCACAACTAGCTACTGCCTTTGCAGAGAAGTTTGCCTGGCCAAAAGTTTCTGAACAACTGGTAAGCGTGTACGAATCACTAGTAGAAGATAAATAAACAGACACTAGAGCAAGGGAAGGATTACACCATGCAAACACTAACACGCCAGTTACGCAACTGGTACGACAGCCCAGCCGTCACACGGCTGCTATGGGCCGGCGGTATTACTGCCACCACACTAGTGCTGTATTTTTTGGGTGTAAAGTTCCTGCTTATTCCTGGGCTGGTAGTGGCTAACGTCCTGCTACTGCCCCTCCCGAAAATATTTAGCAGTATTGTGAGCCGTGTAGTTGCCGGCAGTTTAGTAACTGCTGTACTTATCCAGGTGGCAGCCACATTCCAGTTCTTGCTATTTCCGGAAAGTGGCTTCCGCACGATTGCTGTCATTACATGGTTGCTGCATATTGCAGTATTCCTGGTAGCGCCATTTAGGACAGTGAACACCCGGCGCGTGTGGTTTACGCGGCATGACGTGTTTGCGCTGATAGTAGCCGCTATGTTTATCGCGCCATTTGCGCCGATGCTGGTAGGCCGCAATGCGGTTACTAATATTGCCAAAATGGGCAGCGTGCAGGCAATTGACGCCACGAACCATTACGCAGGCATAGCCGAAATGACCGACGCCGAGCACCTGAACTACAAGCCGAATTACTACTATCCAAAGGGTTTCCACATAGCAGTCGGCTTTACACAGAATACGGCATTCCAGAAGCAATACGACCTGGGCTGGCGCGGTAATGCTATCTTGTTCTTTGCCCAATATCTGGTGCTGGGGACGTTGCTGGCGTACATGCTGTATTATTTGGCGATTGCCTTTTACCGGCATTTGTCGCCACGCCAAGAGGCTAAGTGGACAGGGCTATGGGTCGCACTGACACTCGCGCCGACCGCAGCAGTATTTTATCTGATACCTATGATTACGGAAGGCTTCCTAAACTATTATTACGTGCTGGCGACAGTTGTCGCTGGTGTTATTGTGCTGCTGGGTATGTATGAGACCCTGCGCAACGAAGAGCTGTCTGCCCTCAGTAAGGATGCTAGTGCGCGCTGGGGTGTGTTCCTATATCTGCTGCTGATATTCGGCGCATCGGTCAGCTGGCCGCTACTCATCCCGCCGCTGGTGGTTATCCCCTTCTTGTGTATGGTACCGGACAACTTGAACGTAAAAGTATTCTTGCAGTCAGTATGGCACTGGCGGGTATTGGCAGTAATTGCAGCATTCATGTTGCAGCTGTTGCCTATCTATTTCCAGTTGCATTTCGCCAGCTCTGATGGTTCGCAGGGCAGCATTAACGCGGTCGGCGGCTTGAAAGAGTTCCGCCCATTGGTCTTGCTGGCTGATGTCTTGCTGATAGGCGGCCTGCTGCTGCGCACTGGTGTGCTCAGGCCATTCAAACGTATATTGGCGCATGTGTTCATCCCTCTAGCGGCGTTTATAGCCATATTGATCTTGGCACAATATTATAGCACCGGCGAAGTGCGGTACTATGCGATTAAATCGGCAATGCTACTGGAGGTGCTGGCATTAGCGCTAGCTGCCAGTACATTGGTATACGCGTTCCGCCAAGTACGGATTGCCAGCGCCAAGTATTTGCTGCTATTACCTGCCGTACCGTTTATTATTATGGTTACCCTGATCGGGACATCGGCTAACCCGCTGAAACCGCTACGTGACTTGTTCCGGGAACACTCCGGTTTGGGCTATGCAGCGTTTTTCAATGAAGATATCAACCATTATGTAGAGCTAGGTGGCGAAGGGAAAATTAAGCATTTCAATTCCACCGCTTTGCACTACAACCCTGAGCAAGGGAAGTTTTATGCCCATATGCAGATGCCGTTCTGGAATAACATGATGCAGTACGACTCTACGCAGCACGATTTTGACGCGCTGATGTGTGTCGGTAACCTGTACTCGAACATTGCGTTCGGTTCGTTTACCCAGCCAGAGCAAGATGCCTTGGTAGACAAGGTAAAACAGTGTGCGCTGGCCGCCAGACATAACGGCCAGGAGTTCTACGTACTGACCGACAAAGACTCTTCAGCACAGATCCGCCAGACCTTTGGCGATCTGGTAAAAGTAGTCTATTGATGCTACAGTATGTGTACGAAACCAATGTGAGGGCCTCCAGCTAACGCGCCGTATGAACAAACAAATAATGATTATTATGCCAGCCTACAATGAAGGGCCGCGCATTAAAAAAGTCGTTACTTCAATTCCGCGGACGATAACCGTCGATGGCCACACTTTCTCAACGAGTGTGGTAGTAGTGGATGACTGCTCCTCTGACGATACTGGCCGTCAGGCCAAAAATGCCGGTGCCACTGTACTAACGCATGTGATGAACTCTGGCGCGGGTGCGGCAACGCGTACCGGCCTGAAATACGCCATACATAAGGGCAAGAATGTTGCCTACGTGGCGACAATTGACGCTGACGGCCAGCACGCCAGTGAAGACATTGCTAATATGGTGCACCATGCCTTACAGACAAATGCTGATATGGTTGTGGGTGACCGCCTGCATGCTGGCAACAAAGAAGACATGCCCTTGCACCGCATATTGGGCAACAAGGGCCTGACATTTTTTAGCCGCATGCTATTTGGCATAAAGATTAAAGACACGCAGAGTGGCCTCCGGCTGTTCAGTGAACGCGCATTGCCGGTTGTGTCGGAATATACTATCGACCGCTATGGCTTTTGCACTGAAACATTATGGCTGGCAGGCCGGGCCGGACTGGTTATTTCTGAAGTGCCAATTGCAGTGAAGTATTTTAACGAGACATTAGCAAAAGGCCAAAATAACTGGGGTGCAGTCTTGCTTATAAAAGACCTGCTATGGATAAGGATGAATAGTTAATGAGTAAGTACGTACTGCTAGTGCTGATTAACCTGCCGTTGATTATTATCGGTATTATCAGCGCAATTACAGATTACAAGGCATCGCGCACAATCTCGCATCGTAAGTGTGTAGCCCTGATTGTGCTATGGCTGTCGATTGGCATGTGTCTGGTATTGGTAGAGCCATTGTACAATGCGCTTGTCAGGGCTAGCCTTACCGACTCGCCGCCACTAAGCCTGTTTGATATCACGCTACTGACCGTGTTGGTATTTGCTTTATTTATTATCACCAAGATGAACGAGTCGATCAGTGTACTGAACCAGAAATTATCACGCATCCACGAGCGCCTGGCTATCCTAGACGCCGAAAAAGAAGAGCGCCGCTAGGGCGCCCTTTTACGTATCTGGATGTACGGATTGCTTTGCTACTATTCGGCGGGCTGGTAGTATCTGCGCGCTAAGGCGACAGCCGTGCGGACACGTTGGACGTTTGTGCCTTCTTCACCAGGGCGCATCTCGATAGATACGAACTTGTCGTAGCCTATCTGGCGCAGCGCGTCTCCTGCCGACTGGTGGTCCATGTCGTCACGTTCGGCTACGGCGTCTAGCATAGGTGAACTGATATGGAAGTGGCGGATCATATCGCCAGCGTCGGCGATGGCTGCAGCGGGGTTGTCACCGGCCAGTACCATACAGGCCACGTCCAAGTGCAGGCCGAAACCCGGGTTAGCTATTTTAGAGACCAACGCCCTGCCCTCGGCGGCCGTAGTCACGTAGTCGCAAGCATATTGCGGGGCATTTGGTTCGATGCAGAAGGTAACGCCTTGTGATGCGGCTTCGTCGCCTAAGGTAGAGAAGAATGGTACGGCAATGGCGTCGGCTTCTTCGATGGAGAGTGTCCCCTTTTGGCGGTTTTTTGGCGACCCGAATACCATGACTTCGGCTTTCATTTTGCCAGCGAGGGCAATAAATTGCTTGAGGTAGTCAAGTGTCTCTGCGCGGTTGGCTTCATCTTCGAAAATCTTCAAGTCGGGGCGAGGGAACAGCATAGACTGGAATGCAACAACGGTAATGCCGTAGCCTGCCCAGAAATCGAGGTACTCCTGGATTTGTTCGTCAGTGGCATGTAATGGATCGTCCCAGACTTTTGTGGGGGCGATTTCGACGTACTTGACGCCCAACTCCTGCAGGGCGGCGGCAACTGCCGGTTCTTCGTTGGCCGTCCAGCCGATATTTGATATGGCGAGTTTCATAGTTCCCCCTTACAGAAGCTATTGTTATACAATTATTGTACTACTACTGGATAATTGGCGCGTACGAACATGACGGCCTTAGCGACCGATTCGGTGACAGAAAGTGTTTTACTGGGGAACATCTCGACGGCAACAGTGATTGGCCCGTCGTAGAAATCTATGGAGCCTTGGTTGCCTCGCGTTAGCAGGAAGCGGTTGGTGTCCTCTGTGGAAACGTCATCGAGGGCAGCGGCAAATTCCCGATGGTTGATGTCGGTTCCACCACCTACCTGGCCCATCCCGCGTTCGGCAATCTGCCAGTGCGGTGCCAGGGTTGCGTTGCGGGCAGCATTATAAATGGTTGTCCATGCGCTCTCGCCAGAGTCGGCCATCGCAAACGTGTCGGGTACTAATGCTGGCGGCGTGAATGACCCGTCGGGGTCGTTAAAAGTGTTGCTGAAGTGGAGGGCATCTTCGCCACTTTGGCCAAAAGCCGGGTTAGCCCATGTTTTGGAGACTGGCTCGATGCCTAAGATAACGCCACGGTTAAAAGCGTGTGCGGCGAGCTTCCCAAAAAATTCTTGGCCGCGCATAGTTTCCCGTAAGCCTTCCATGCCAGCGGGTTTAATACGGGTTTTCGGGCTGCCATAAATAATGGTTTGTGCGCCTGCTAACGCCGCAAGGTCAATTATGCCGAGCATACGTTGCTGCAGATCGGCGAAATCTTCCCGGCTGCCCTCAAAAATCGTGCCATCAACCCCGTACGTTAAAGATTGGAAGCCGGCGATCTTGCGGCCTTGCAGCGTGCGCTTAAAATCATCAACGTCTTCTTTCGTTACGCTCTCTGGGCCTTGGGTAAGTATTTTTGGCCAGGCTTTGGTGGGGGCGACATCGATAGACGGGACTTCCAGCTGTGCTAGGGTCTGGATAGCCTCTTCGTGCGCTGCCTGGCCGTCTGGCCAACAGATATTAGAAACTGACAATTCGACAGGTACTGCCATGTATACGTCCTTATTCCCCAACACCCTTAGTAGTACTATTGGTGGTAATTTTGAACGAAGGTTTTAATGTCGTCAAGTTCCTGTTGTTTATTGTACAAGTACGGCCCTTCGCCGCCAAAGAGTGCGGCGTGCTTGCTGTGCATGTCCCAGAATGCCGGCTTGAAGCCTTCTGGTTCGTTTTTAAAGTCTGGTATGCCAAAGGCATAGGCGGCGACTTCGTCGGTGCGGACAGGTTCGGTTGCCAGGTTGACGAGCTGCAAATTGTTGTCGAGGGCGATCTGAATATCCTTCCAGATATTGCCGAGGTTGTAGTACTGGTAGCTGCCGGCATAGTGGATTTTGTCGACGTTGTTGTCGTTGAGCAGGTCAAAGATGACGTTCTTTTTAAGGCCTTGGCCGAAAAGGCCGGGCAGGCGGACGATCAGTGTGTCGAAGTGTTCGCTGCAGAACTGCTCCAAGTGGTAGCGATTGGCACCATAAGGCAGCAGGCCGTCGGTTTCGATGGGGGTGTCTTCGTCGGCACCGTTCGGGTTTTTGTATACGCCCACGGTAGATACAAGTACCAGTTTTTTAATAGTGGCTTTTTTGATGTGTTCGATGAACTCGTTAATCTCAGCCAAGTCTTTCTCTGGCTCCTGGTTGATACGCCACATCTCCGCACGGTTGGCCGCGCTGACTACCAGGTCGTATTCCTTGCCTTCAATATCTGCAATATTACTACTGTTATACAGGTCGTCGAACTGTGCCTGTGCGGCAATGCCGCCGCCTACAAAACCGGTATATCCTATAAGTGCTGTCTTTCCCATATCGCCTCCTTATTCGTTAGTCTCAGTGTATAGCAAAACTTTTCTTCCGGAAACAATGCCAAAATTGCTATACTTAAAATACGAATTGTAAAAACAAGCAAACTGTAGCTACAATGAGCCAGTATGCGTGTGATTGAGGTAATGCGTCCCATTGTTAAAACTATCCGGAGTTTTTTCGTCCGCCAACCAAGCAGCAGGCTGTTCCTGGTTGGCGGCATTTTCGCCCTCTTATTTTTTGGTTTTAACTTCGCCATTACTATGTTTGATGAAACGTTCCGCTTTGACGGCTATGCGGCAAATGGCGCCTTCCAGCTAATGAACCCACTGCGCCGGCTGGCCGCCGGCCAGGCTATAGGCAACGACTTTAACTTTTTCCACGGTGTCGGCGTGCCGCTTATCCACCTGCCATTCTATTACTTGTTTGGCCAAGGGTTGATGGGTTCTGAATTGACACGCTGGGTTGTTTCGCCATTACTGTTCGTGGTGTCGGCATTTTGCTTCTTTTACGTATTCCGCCGCCGGTTTGTATTTGCACTTGCTATGTCTGCCGGAGTTACCGCTATCGGCATGCACCTTATGCCGTTCCTGGTACTGCCATTAACATCATTGCTCGGTGTGCGCTCGGTGGTGCCGGTGTTCTTGATGATTGTCGTGCTGAAGCAGAACTATTTCCGCCGCCCCGTGCATGCTTCTAATGCGGTTTTGAAGCACATTAACCTCTACGAATTGTTAGCTGGTTTACTGTTAGCGCTGGGCTTTATATGTGGTACGGAGTTCGGTGTCGCCGCAATCCTGGGCTTTATATTTGCCAACACGCTGTATCGGTCACAGGACGGGCAAGGCCTGAAGGCGCGGGCATATAGCACACTGAGAGTGTTAGGTATGGCTGGCGTATTCGTGCTTGCACTGCTGACAGTCATTACGCGAGGTACGCCGCTTACGCCCATCAAGTTCGCCCTGCAGGAAGTGCCCGCCGACCAGTTTTGGTACTTTGGCGTGCCGCCGAATGAGTTTTTGTATCGGGGTAATATCGTATCCGTACTGACTAAGGACCACAGCCTGATCGCATTGCTGATAACTGCATTGCTTGCTGTGGTGCTGACATATGCCGTGCACCGCAAAAAGACATTCCGCGTGGAAACCCAGGCATTTGTGTATGGGTTGCTGGCGGGTATGTTTGCCATGGTATCTATGCTGGGTTACTACCATTATTCCGAGGCATCCGCATTTGGGCGTATGGGCTTGCTGATAGGAGGCGCGGCGCTTGCTATTCTCTATGAATCATGGCAGCGGCCATTCAAGATGGGCTTTAATGCTGGCCGCTGGACCAAACGCGTAAAAATGACGCCGGCAATCGGCGCGCGCTTGTTGGGCTATGCATTTATCCTCGCAGTACTGATAAACGGCTGTACCGTAGTATATCGGACGGCCGACAAACACGATGTCCGGGCTGTACTGGCCAAGACGAAAAATGTCGCCTTACGCCGTGATACGAATATGCTGGGCAGGACTTGGTTTGCAACCGACGAAAAGGTAATGCGCATTATCCAGGCTGGCAATACCGTAGACATCGCCGACGTAAACCAAGGCGAATATGCCCACGGCATCAGCAAGACAAACCCAACAGCCATCATTGACCCAGCTAACCATGCGTCGTTCATAAAGCGCGGGCAGATCGTATACTTCCAAAAAGCAGGCCGTCAAATTATTAGCAAAGTGCAGCCCTACCAAAAAAACCTGTTGTTGGTAACATTCGAACATGTCGTACCGTTGAACCTCGACACTGAACATGACGGCGCCCCGGCTAAGCTGATCGTAGCCGAAGATTTCAAGCACGACAACAAGCGCGTATGGATGCTGTACAACAGTCTGCTGCAGGATGAGATGAAGACTTACAGTGCCTCGTCCCAAGGCGCTGATTACATCATCCACGCCCTTGGTGATGAACGCCGTAAGGAGTACGTGCAGGACTTCGTCAACACGAAACCGGAGTTTGTATTGACGCTGACCCGGCCCTATTTCCGTTACGAGGAATGGCTGCAAAACGCCAGCTGGGACCTGTACTCCGAGATTGATGAAAATTACGAGGTAGTCGGAACCTCCGACATATATGTCGTGTGGCAGCGCAAGAACCAGCCGTGGTCTAACATACACAAGGCAGCCCAGCCATGGCAGAAACTTACCATAGACCAGAAAGACGCTAAAATAGTACTGCCACCAATCGACTTCAGCACCGTACCTGACATGGAGGCATTAGGCCAGGCACAACAGCAGGCCGACCGTGACCGCCGCCGGGCGCTTGGTGAAGACGTAACTGATCCCGTGTGGGCCAATGAAGATGAATACGACCGCTATCTGGCCAGTAAAGAACATGCCGAACGGCACTATGAAGTCTGGCGCCGTGAAAACTCTGGCAAAGAAACCAACGACCTGGAAAACCAGGCGTGGCTGCGCGCAGTGCAGGGCAAGGGTCTGGAGTATAAAGTAGATTCGCCGCCCATCGGCCAGCTGCATATACCAAGGCCTAAGCGCACAGTAGTGCTAGTGAAATTGAAATACGAGGCCTCGAACCCGCTGGAAAAACTGCCATTAGTGGGCAAGACTACCCGGTACTTCGCAGAACTCAATAACGTCTATTCTCAGACGCCTGTATCACTGGCACCATACCGCAATGAGGTGGTATTCCCGGTAGTGATTAGCGAACTCAACAAAGACCCGTACATTCGCCTGAAATCATATTCGATTTTGCCCACCGACGGCACATTGAAGGTCACTAGCGCCGAGTGGATGCCGCTGGATACATCTGACGTAAACCTGCAATCCTTGACTGATTAACTACTAGTAGTGCATAGCACTACGGTAAGCCACGCACCATATAAAAACACCCGGTTATATACCGGGTGTTTTTGATAGTTAGGATATAGCACTACTGCCGTGCTGGTGGCTGATAGCCGAGCGGTGCGAACTGTTCCTCCATGCTGCTAAAGGCATCTTCAAACTGTGCGTTGCTGGGCTTTTCTGGCAAGGTTTGCAAAGTACCCATGACAATTTCTGATACGGCTTGACCATTTTCTGTAGTATTTACCTCAGGCTGTTTGGCGGCCCAGCGTACTTGCAGGTCAAACTGATCGTAACGCTTTTTGTCGAATACCGGATTGCCGGTTTCCTCAGTAACCATAGTTTCAGGATGCATAAGGTCAACGGCAATACTGCCGATGTTCATGCCGCGTCCCTGTACGCCCAGCATGGTGTCGTATAGCCAGATCCAGTTGTCCATGCCAGGGCGGCCAGCAGGATAGGTGATGAGGCTTTGGGCGCCTTCTGCAGTAAATGCGCGGCCGCCGCTCCATGGGTCAGCCGGCACATCCAGTAGTTGTTGGAATACCCAGCCACCGAGCTTTTCGGTACGGTGTTGTACGGGTGGCAGGCTTTGCATGGCAGCTTCAGTGCGGCCGATAGAAACGGCGTCGTTAGTGCGAAGCGCTTCGGTGATGTCGTCAACAAAATTTGGCATTTTGTCTTTTTCCGGTTCGGCGCTCAGTATTGCGTCTGCGCCATGCCGGAGAGAGTACTGGGCGGCTTGGCGGCGCTGGCTGGCAATGCCGCCTACGATAGCGGGCTTTACCACTGCGCCTGTGCGCCGGAGTTCCTTAGCAACCCAGTCGTGGCCTTTGAGGTGAGAAGAATCAACTACTACTACGGGTACACCGGCTGTCGCGTAGTTACCTAGTGTCTCTAACGCTAGATCGAAGCGTGGCCCTTTTTCTGCGTAAAAAGTACCAGTGTTTGCTACTAATTCGACACCCGAAAATTGGGAGGATGCTGCGCGTCTTTCTGCTAATGTCATACGTTTGTCCTTTTATCAATGTTAGGATTGTATATGACAAAAATTGGGCAGGCAAGAGCGCGAGCGTTGTAGTATTTTATTAGTATTTTTTCGGCTTGTATTGGCGGAATGCTGCTTTGAACAGTACTTTCAGTACGTGCGCGTTACCTTTAATGGGGCTGATCTTGGTAGGGGTCTTACCTTTCGGCGGGTAGGCCCGGGTAACTGGTGTTTCGGTGAGTTTGTATTTTTTGGGTGAGCGGGCGCTTTCCACCGACAGATAGTAATGCAGCTCGTATGTTTGGAATACGTCGCGCAGTACGGCAAGGTCTTCGTCCTTTAATAGCTGGGCGCTATAGGCACGGAATCCGTTAGTGGTGTCGGTGTGGCGGTGGCGTGATGCCAGGCTGAGTAATGGCGCGTGCAGCAGGTGTAGGCCGAGCGTGCGCTCCAGCGGTGTGTTAATGGCGTGGCCGCCAGGAATGAAACGTGAACCCTGGATGTGGTCGTAGCCCTTGTCTAGTAGCTCTACAAATTGTGGCAGGGCGGTGATATCGTCCTTGCCGTTGCCATCCACTACTATTACACCTTCATAGCCTTCGTGTAATGCCCAGGCGAATGCCATACGCATTTGGGCGCTCAGCTTACCCGGTCCCTTTTTGACAAGCTTGGCACGGACATGCTGCTGTTTTAGAAAGTCGACTTCTAATGAGCCGTCTTTACTGCCGCCGTCGGCGACAACTACGTCCAATTGCTTAGTAAAAGGCTTCATGGCCTTCAGCTGCTTTTGGATTTTCTCACCCTCATTAATTACGAAAATGCACACGCAGTATTTATGTTTTTTGGCGTTCAAGTCAAACAGCTCAAAGTCAGGAAATTCCCACTTAGGGTTCGTCTTACGGATTTTTGCTGCGGGGCTGAGTGCCATGGTGTACCTCTCTTAAATAACGCTTTGATCTTATCATAGCAGTCTATTGTAAAATTGTATAAATGTATGTATAGTTGCTTTTTATGACGAAATTTGAGAGCTCTCTTGTGTCCATGGATACTTCCGCACGAATGACTTTATTGCAAGAAGCGCTGCCGTATACGCCCAGCGAAGATGTGCGCAGTGGATCACATTTGTCGTCCAACGATACCCTTTTTGATGAAATATTGGCCGCGGCTAGTGAAAACGTGCCTACGGTTAGTGAAGGTGAGCTAAGCCTCGGGCTTGTGATCGGTAATGGCTACGTACTGTCAGCCTTGCCCGAGCTGCCCGTTGACGGTCTTGTAATGGCTGACATTGCCCCGCAGATTTCGGCCTGGGAAAAGTTTCTGGGCGGTCTCATATTGAAGGCGGAAACACGACAGGAATTTATAGAGGGCACCGGGCCGGATAGCGGTGAGCTTTGCCGGCAATTGGCCGCTGAAGCAGGACAAGTTAGGTATGAACGAATTAACCAGTTCGAATCCGAGCCTTACACGTTGCCCTACCCCGTGCCTAGATGGTTTAAAGAAGAAGTTGAAATTTTAGGTGACTATCACTTTTTGTCGAGTGAAGAGCGCTACCAGGAATGCCGGGAAGCGAGCCGTCGCACACCTGTCGTGTATGCACAGATAGATATGACCAAGCCTGAACAGGTCGCCAAAGTTACGGACGGCATGCGTTCAGTCGGCGGTAGATTGACATTTATGAACCTCACTAATTTAGTCGAACACGCGACACATGAGTGGCCCGAATACAGGGAATCTTTAGAGTCACTGCCGCTGCATGAAGATGTTTTTATCGCCCGTTCCTCTTGTTCCAAAGAGTACGAGCCGGGTAAGTTCACGCATTCACCGCACCCCATCTCTTCATGGGTTCGCGGCTTGGCCGGATATATTTCAGAATGCAAACGCACACCGCACCCATTTTTTGGTGGTAAGCTGCTCGAAGCTGATGAGCGTGAAGCCCAAGCCCGTGAAAATCTCAGGCAACAGGGATGGACCGACGAAGACTTGTCTCGATGGGCTAGCGGCTGATATTACGTTTAGTGGCGTCGGCGATCAGTACGTTACTGGTGAGTTCTTCCATGATGTGGTAGGGCGGCTGGCCGCGCAATTCCTCGCGCATTTGGCCTATATATTCGGCGATCACTGCCAGTACCAGGAATACAAAGAAGAACATCACCGATATTTCCAGTGACAGAGTCGTCCAGCCTTCTACTACCCGGCCGGGACGTAACAGGTAGGTAAGGATGGTATAGATGGCGATCAGCAAGTTAGCACCGCTGATTAGCAGGCTGAGCTTGCTGACTAACCGTAGCGGGTGGTGCGAGTAGCTGACCGCGATCTCTAGGGCTAGGTTCATGCTGGTCAGCAAGCCGCGTTGGCTGGCTTTGTCCTGGAAGGACGGTTCGTATTCGAATGTTGAGGTCTTGAAGCCGACCTGGGCGGAAATGTGCCGCACATGACGGTGACGCCCTTTGATCTGGGTAAGCGCATTTACGGCACGGCGGTTGAGGGCCATAAGATGCGTGGCGTTTTCAGGGATGTCGATGTGCATGTAGCGGTCGCTATACCAGAAGAACCAGCGCCGCCCCAGTTTAGCAAGCAGCGGGTGTGGCAGTGGTGTAGTGCTGACGCCGAATACGATATCGTTGCGGGCGATGAGCTGTTCGACCATGGGAACGATTACCGAGGGCGCGTCGTTGGCGGCCGACGCCACGATAGTGTAGTCGCCGATGGCCGCTTCCAGACCGGCGAAGGTTGCAGTTTCCTGGTTATAGTTGCGGGCGAGCCGGATTACACGGATGCATGGATATGTTTTTAGCAGGTGGGCTACGCTTTCCAGCGGCTCATCGCCTACGCCGTTGGCGATGATGATAAGCTCGTAGTTGGTGTAGTGCTCTTTCAGAATGGTGATTGTCTCTGAAAAAAAACTGGTGGTTGTTTCGTTGCAATCTTCAATAGTCGTGATAACTGACACGAAACAATCGCGCTGTTTGGCTCTATGCTGGCTGCGCATACAAGTGGTCTACCTCTTTCAAAATTTCCTGAATATTATCTATCTTTCCACCCATGATACAGTTGTATCCCTTGGTATTGCCATAGTCGGGCATAAAAAGTATCGGCCGGCTGTCGTCGTCTTCGCTTTTAGGCAGCACCGTCTTGACTTCCCATAGTGAGTCTTTGTGGACGGCCTTGCTGAGTATAGGGACGTACCGCATGCTGTCGGCGATCATCTTTTTAAAGGCAGTTGCCGGCTTGTTGTGCTTGAGGTAGTCATGGCCATCCCGCCATGCCCTAGTGGGGTCATCGTCCTGCCAGGACATATGTGGCGTATAACGTACATGCGACAGCGTGTGCAGCCCGCGCGACGGGAAGGGCATAACAGAAAAGAACGGCCCATCCATAATAGTGATCCCAACGTTCTTCAGTTCTTCCGGTACTTCTATTAGCGCCATCTCGGTAAGCTCGTGCTTAAAAGGAATCAGTGGCATCTTTGAATTAGCGTTGAGCTTGTTGATCTGCGTATAGGCACAGTTGAACACTTCTTTAGCGTGTATGGTGAAGTTTTTGCCGGTCTTGTCATTTCTGACACGCAGCGAAATGCCATCTTTGATACGGCGGAACGATGTGGCTTCGTGCTCCAGCCGGTATTCGATACCTTTAGCGTGCATACGCCGTTTAGTCATGGCCCGCAGCTTCATGCTGTCGAAGGCGTATTCGCGCACTGTAAAGACATCCTCGGTAAATGTTGGTTCAAATAATTTCTTAATAGATGCTGGCGCGTGGCTGACCGGTGCGCCAATACGTTCGCAAAACTGCTTAAAATGGTGAGCGGACACCTTAGAAAAATGCCGGCCGATTGCGTAGTATTTGTCGAAGCTACTGTCGATACATTCTTCGTATTCGGAAACAAAGTCTTTGAAGTTCATCTGAGAGCGCAGGGCAGTGAGCAGGCTTCGTGAATAGTGATAGCCGCCGTGTACCCGCGCTTGGTTGTGATATGAGGCGCGCGTCATAATATCTGGTTCTTTTTCAAGTACCAGTACTTTCTTTTTGCTGTGCTCCTGGATATGTAAAGCCAGGCTACAGCCAAAGAAACCCCCTCCAACAATAACCACGTCGTATTGTTCCATATATCCCGCTTATCATTATGACACATGGGAGACATAAGAACTATGCAAATTGTTCGCAGCGAGTGCACAAATATGCCATTGCAGTAGGCGTACTACTACTGGGCAGCTGTGGTTTTAGGTGTAGGCTCATTGTGGTATAAAGTACGTCGTGCAAAGAAATTCCAGGCGTATACAAATGCCGTGGCGACTATTTTGGAGATAACATAGTTAACGCCCAGGCGGCCCGTGAGCGTCCACATAATCAGGCTTAATATGCCCAGGCCGATCAGGCCAATCAGCGCAAACAGGCCGAAGTTCATGGCGTGTGACTGTATCTTAGGGTTGCTGAAGACATACTTGTTGCTGAGGAAATAGTTTACCAGCAGCCCGGCTACAAACCCGCCGGCTGCTGCGGCCAGGTAGAATACGTTGAACACCTGGCGCAGGAGCACTAATGTGCCAAAGTCAAAACCCAGCCCTACAAACGCCACTGCCAAGTACCGTACAAATTGGCCGGAAAGGGCAGATTTATCAGTGAGGACGCTGCGGGCTTTGTCTATCATATGTGCTGATTATATACCACGCCTAATGCGTCACGTTCATAAAGATGTGGTTCGGGTTGTTGTTCATCCAGCCCTTAAGCTCTATGACTGGCTTGAGGTATTCGCGGTACTGGCCAATTTGGTTCGGGACGGTGATTGTGAAGCCGAAGGTAGCGGTCTGACCAGGGTTGACGGTAGGCTCGGTGATATTTGCCGGCCGGTTACAGCTAACCCAGCCGGGGCCGCAGATGAATGAGTTGTGGTCCTGGGGGTTTTGCGTGCCAAGGCGGGTGGGGTTCTGACCGCTGTTTGTCCATACGGTGGCGCTATCGTTGCGTATCTTTAGCTCCAGGTATACTTGCTGGCCTTTTGCTAGGTTGTCCATACTGACACGGGTGGTCTTGGTGCTGTCGGTATAGGCATCGAAGTACAGCCATTTCCAGTTATACGTATTAGTGCTATTTACGTATATATTGAAGCCTTCGTCATTGTCCATCCAGGTTAGGTTTTCGAGGACTGGTTCAAAGAATTCACGGAAGACGCCGCCCTGGTTCGGGGCATGGATATAGAAGTCGAAGTGGCCGGTTTCGCCAGGCTGGACTGATGCCTCACGCAGAGTTGCCAGACGGTTGCAGCTGATCCAGAGGATGTCGCAGTATTCGCTGGTGGTCTTGTTGGGGCTGATAATGCCCAGGCGTGCCTGGTTGGTATTTTCGCGCCACCATGGCTGGTTGCCGGTGTTCTGGACGGTTACTTCTACTAGCATGCGTTCGCCGCGGTGCAGCCAGTCGGTGCCCATTTCGACATTTTTGCCTTCGTCCCAAATTTTCATGGAAGTTTTTTGCCATGACCAGGTAGGTGCGTTTTGCGAGTTAGCGCCCCACCAGCCTTCCCATATGGCTACAAAGCTTTGGTTGCCGTGGAAGTGTGGCGTGTACCAATATAATGCCGCAGTTGCGCCGCTATCCATATGTACTGACGTACCATCAATGGTGCGGTAGCCGTCGTAGTAGCTCGCCGAGCCGTTCGGGCAGGTCTTGCGCCAGCCTTCGGTCATCGGGCCAGAGTAGCAGGCGGACAGGTCATCGGAATTATTCCAGCTGCCGCGGATAATAGCCCAGTCGGTATTGCCCAAGGAGCGTTGCTGACCGAACTTCAATAGCCATGCGCCGCGGATAACCTGCTGTGAGAAACCGGCCTTTAGCGAGCTGTTTACACAGGTGCCGCTCACTGAAGTAGTGGTGCTACCGTTGATGGTGTATAGGTTGAGCCCAGAGTAGTTATAAGTAGTGCCACCGTCAGGGCAGCCATAGCCGGTAGCGCCTGTGTAGCGCAGGGTGCTGCACCCGGCCTCGCCGCCCACCAGGCTTTGCTCTTTTTGCAGGGTGGTGATCAATACCCGGGGGTTGATGTCATATGCCTTGGAAGCACTTTCGATGACTGTACCGGCGCTTACATTGCCGCCATAGGTGTACCCCCCAGATGGTGAGTAACCGTTAGGGTTAGGCGCGGAGAAGCCATGGTTTGTGCTGATACAACTGTTAGGAAACTGGTTCAGGAATGAGTCGATTTGTGCGGCGTTCATAGTTGATGAACTGTTAAAGACGCCGTCATCCATAATTTTATTGTTGCTAAACGCTGCCGCTGCTGTGCCATTATGCAGGGCAAGCACAGCGCCAGCGGCCACCAGGAACACTGCTATGTTGTATAGGTGTTTTCTCATTCGCTTACCTCGAGTGATAGCGAATCATCGGCGGTTACAGTTTGCGTGCCAAGCTGTGCTTTTGCCTGGACCTTCCAGCTGCCTACGGTGAGCCCTAAGTCTTGCAGTTTCCAATCCCAATATGCCCCACCGCCAACGTCGGTCTTTTTAGCGGACAATTCTTTTGTGACGCCATCCTTCGTGAACGTGATCTGGCAGGTGGCACCGCTGGTGGTCACGCATGACGACTGCATTATGTTCAGGTCTTTTTTGCTAGTGAGGTAGGGATGGTGGTTGCCGACGAAATTGCCGGTAGGTGTAGTTGGCTTGGTGCCGTCACCGCTATCACCGTTGGGAGTCTTGTTGTCTGACGGCCATGTACCGTCACCGCTGTTGCCATTAGTATCCTTACTAGTATTATTAGCCGGATTTGCGGGATTGGGGGCCTCGCCCTTGGTGTTCTGGTTGGCAGTGTGTGGGGTCTGGAGTGTATCTTTAGTATGGAAGAAGGTAGTGACGTTGGTAAGCTCAAGGACAGTAACAATAGCCGTCAGCAACAAAACAATGCCTACTACTATAAGGATAGGTTTTTTGAGTGAGCGCGGCTGAGTATAGTGCTTATTCTTATACATGTATTTTTATTTTAGAGTTGTTATGCTTATTTTACCATCCTAATTAAGTCCTAGCAATGGGCGTTGTCGATTTCGCATACGTCCATAACTAGTGACGTGGTACGCTACATGTATGATCCAAAAACTCTTGCAACATACCTTAGTACGGTACCTTATTGTCGGTGTTATTTCGGTAGCAATTGACTATGGTTCGCTTATGGCCGGGTATCATTTATTTGGCTGGCCACTGGCCGCCGCCACAACTACGGCGTTCCTGTTGGGCCTGGTGGCAAATTTCCTGATGACTAAGTTTTGGACGTTCAAGAGTGCCGCTACGAAACATACCGCTAAACAGTCTGCGCACCAGGCGGTGATGGTAACCGTGCTGGTATGTTTCAACCTATTGGTCACTAACCTGGTGGTTACGCAGCTCGATAAGGTGCATATCGGCCCGGAAATATCCAAGCTGGTCACGACAGCAATGGTTACCCTCTGGAACTACGCACTGTATAAGAAGGTTATCTTTAAAGAGAACGTGCCCATGGCCGAAAGTGCCTACATCCCTGAAGACCGTCTATAGTATTCTCTACACTATCTAGCACTACCGGTGTTTGTTATGATGGTGGCATGATTGTCGTAATTATCGCGAGGGCCCAATTCGGCTACCAGCTGGCAAGCCCTGCACAGGAGAATGTATAAGTATGAAAATTATTGTTACAGCCGGCGGACAGGGCACTAAGCTATGGCCGTATTCCCGTGAAACCAAGCCAAAACAATTCCAGGCAGTCGTAGGTGATACCTCTTTATATACTGATACGGTCGAGACATTACTGCAGCGCTTCACACCTGAAGACATCTTTATCTCTACTAAAAAGCGGTTTATCCGCTACATCTCCGAGCAATCGCCGCAGATCCCGCTGAAGAACTACATCATTGAGCCGGACTTACCTAAAGACCGTGGCCCTGGCGAAGGTTTGGCCTTCCTGAAACTTAGCATGTACTATCCCGACGAACCGTTCTTTGTAGTGCAGGCCGACTGTGTGCGCAAGCCTGAAAAGGCCTTCCTGGACATGATTGACGAGTGCGGCAAGATGGTTAAACGCGACCGCCAGTATATCACCGGCGGCCTGAAGGCGACCGAGCCGAATATGGGTATCGACTACCTGCAATTAGGCGAAAAAGTGCCCGGTACCAAGCAAGAACTGTACGTTGTCGACGCATTCTTAGGCCGTCGCGACAGCTACCGCGAAACAAAAGAACTGATCGAGAACTTCCACATTGTCGTGCACTGCAACCACTCATGCTGGTACCCTGGCCTGATGCTGGAAGCCTACCAAAAGTACCGACCGGACTGGTACGACGCCCTGATGCGTATCAAGGAATGCATTGACAAGCCGGGCGAAGACGCAGCCATTGAAGAAATCTATGCCACCATGGAAAAGGGTGCTACCGAAGAAGTGACCAAGCATGTAATGGATGAAGGCAATGCCCGCATCATGCTGCTGCCATACAAGTGGACTGACATTGGTACATGGGGTTCGGTCTACGAATTCTTTACCGATGGTGAAAACGTCGAGAATTATAAAGATGGCCGGGTGATAGATATCGCTACAACCGGTTCACTTATTAAGACCAGCAATGAGCACAAGCTGGTTGCTATCGCGGGCGTCAAGGATCTGGTGGTCGTTGACACGGATGACGTATTACTGATTATCCCGAAAGATAAGATTGAAAAGATCAAAGACATCCAAGCTATATTGAAAGAGCAGGAAGATGGGAAGGAGTACCTATAATATGCGCCGTAAAGTAATTGCGTTCGACCTGGACGGTACCTTAGCGCCCAGTAAATCACCACTGCCCGACCGTATGGCCGAGTTGCTTGACCGTTTACTGGAAGAGTATCACGTGTGTGTGATCTCTGGCGGCAAATTTGGGCAGTTCGAAAAGCAGCTGTTGTCTAACCTCAAGGCTAGCCCTGATAAGCTGGAGCGCCTGCACTTAATGCCTACCTGCGGTACCCGTTACATGAAATACGACATCGCCCAGAAAAAATGGGAACAAGTGTACGCTGAAGACTTTACTGAAGCCGAGAAGAAAGAGATTATTGTTGCCCTGAAGAAGGGTGTAAAAGACCTTGGATACCAAGAGCAAAAGGTTTATGGTGAAATTATTGAAGACCGTGGCAGCCAGATTACCTGGTCTGCCCTTGGCCAAGACATCGTGGATGAACTAGGCGCAGAAGGTGTCCGCCAGAAAGAAGACTGGGACGCCGACAACAAGAAAAAGAATGAGATCCGTGACTATGTGGCACCAATGTTACCAGATTTTGAGGTGCGCGTAGGCGGCGTTACGTCCATCGACATTACCAAGCCAGGGATCGACAAAGCCTACGGTATGGAAAAGCTGATGGCCATGCTGGAAATCGGCAAAGATGAAATATTCTTTATGGGTGACCGCATCCAAGAGGGCGGCAACGACTACCCGGTCAAAGCTATGGGTATCGATACGCTTGAAATAAGCGATTGGCAAGAGACGGCTACTGCCGTTGAAGCGATCGTGCAGGTATCATAATGCAATACTGCCAGCACTGTGGCACAGCCGTCACACAGGAAAAGGAAAACCTGTGCGTTTGTGCTAACGGCCACCAAAACTGGATAAATGCCATTCCTGGCGCCACGATATTCATTATCCGCGATAACCAGGTGCTGTTTGGTGTGCGCACAATCGAGCCGAATAAAGGTGGCCTGGACATGCCAGGCGGTTTCCTTGAATTACACGAAAGCGCTGAGCAGGCTATGGTGCGTGAACTGAAAGAAGAGGCCGGCATTGAGATACTGCCATCCGAACTGCAATATTTAGGCACATACCCTAGCGATTACGGCGATGGACGTCCGACGCTCAACATTGTATATTTTATCCCCGACTACAACGGCGCAGACCCGAAGTTTGCAGACGACATGGGCGGAGTGCCAGTCTGGCGCGCTATGAACAGCTTGCCGGCTGCCGACGAACTAGCCTTTGCATGGCATCCTGCCGCCCTGGCTGATCTACATGAGTGGTGGGAAGGCCAGAACGCCTAAACCTCACTGATATTTTTATTGTAAAAACCACCTCTCTCGGGGTGGTTTTTCATCTAGGGGCTTAGCGTATAATGCAAATAGGTGTAATAGAAATCTAATAGGGGTAGTGAGTATGGCCGATGAGATCATGAAATCAGGTGGCGAAAGTGTATTCGACTCCATAAAACATACAGACGAAGACGGTAATGAATATTGGTTCGCACGTTAACTGGGTGTCGCCCTTGGTTATACGTGGGAAGGGTTTGAGAAAGTAGTCATGAAAGGTAAAGCTGCCGTAATGATTGCTGACGTGCCAGTAGATGACCATTTTCGACACGTGTCGAAAATGGT
>Ga0075369_10000021_pt1 | contig 44895 bp, 32 predicted proteins | sample EndMethybrTD3034_FD_71400 | JGI IMG/M metagenome (GOLD analysis project Ga0075369, IMG submission 71400) | Populus endosphere microbial communities from Tennessee, USA - Endosphere MetaG P. TD hybrid TD303-4 | ecosystem: Host-associated > Plants > Roots > Endosphere | place: USA: Tennessee...
GCTTTCGGATAAAAGTTACCCCGGGGATAACAGGCTTATAGCGCCCAATAGTTCACATAGACGGCGCTGTTTGGCACCTCGATGTCGGCTCATCTCATCCTGGAGGGGGAGCACCTTCCAAGGGTCCGGCTGTTCGCCGGTTAAAGAGGTACGTGAGCTGGGTTCAGAACGTCGTGAGACAGTTCGGTTTATATCCGCTGTGGACGCTAGGAAATTTGAGAGGATTTGTCCCTAGTACGAGAGGACCGGGATGAACGCACCGCTGGTGTACCAGTTGTCATACCAATGGCATGGCTGGGTAGCTATGTGCGGAGCAGATAAACGCTGAAAGCATATTAAGCGTGAAACTGACCTCAAGATTAGATTTCCCTATGAGGACACTGAAAGACGATCAGTTTGATAGGCGCAAGGTGTAAGTACAGCAATGTATGTAGCCGAAGCGTACTAATAGTCCCATCGACTTTTTACGTTCTCTCATTCGAGCCGGTTTACCGGTTAGGGTGAGAGAAAGCATTGACTAGTTGTTGGTGTTTATCATATTGTGATAACACCCCGTTTGTTAATTAGCACTTTATATAATTCGAATTAGGTACCGAATGGACGCCGAGATGGCGCTTTCACCTTACGAGGTGGCGCTATCTCGGTGCCCATGGCGCGAGGGAAACACCTGTTCCCATGCCGAACACAGCAGTTAAGCCTCGCCGCGGTTACAATACTTGGGGTTCACCCCTGGGAAAATAGCACGGTGCCGAGTTATACAAAAGCCATCCGAATAGGGTGGCTTTTGTCTTTTATACCGTTATGGTGGAGCCTAACGCCACAGAAACAAAGTATCATTAAGGTATTGCTTTTTATTAAAATTAATGTATAATATCATCTATGAGTAACCTCACACTAGAAGCTATGCCAGTCATGGAAACCCAGCCGGGTACCATCGACATGACAGAGTTCGAAGCACAGATCAACAACGCCCACGCCGTTCAGGCTGCCGGCGAAGTAGCTGTACACACTCAGGTCACCATGGAAGACCAAGCAGAAGTAGAGATGCTTGTTGGCTTTAACCCCAACCTGCTTGCTATGTTCTTGCGGGCAACTCCTGGCTCTGAGCTGTCTAACAACTTAGCTAACTTGATGGTGGCTGACATGGTTGTTAACAACGCAGTCGCTTACGGCCTAGTAGAGGGCCAGAACCGGGCAACCGAGAACTTGTACCACTACCAGGAAAGCAAGAAAGCTGAAGGCAACGACAGCGAAGATGCAGAAGTAGACGAATAGTCTCCAATGTACCACTTGGGTAAAAGAGACCTCACAAGGGGTCTCTTTTATTAATCTTTAGCGTAATCATTGACATTAGCGCAATACTATGTTATCATAAGCGTAGTTTCGTGAGAGTGGAACAGAGGGCTTCCTGATGTAATCAGGGGGTCTTTTATTTTCTCAGAGGCGAAAAGCGAACTTAAGGGAGGTTTTAGCATGGCTGGAACTAAAGCTGGCGGCAAGGCTGCCGCTGCAACGAATAAATCAAAGTACGGTAGCGACTTTTACGCCAAAATTGGTGCTAAGGGTGGCAAGCTGGGTAAGACCGGTGGCTTTTTCGCTAACCGTGACTTAGCTCGTGAAGCAGGTGCCAAGGGCGGCCGCATCTCACGCCGCACTAAGAAGACTGACGAAAAGTAGTCTTTCTGGAACCTAGCTCAAGAGCTAGAGCCAACAAAATAGCCGGTTATGCCGGCTATTTTTTATACCTATAGGACGTGTAAGCGCCGGTAGGGCCGTTTTAGGCGGGCATTGCTAACTTTCCACGTCTGCATGCAATTAAGACAGCTGTAGGGCCCTGTGGGCGTTTGGATGCCGCTAGCATTGCAGGCAGGACAAATGCTTCGCCTGTGTAGCCAGTCACGGTATGTATCAAGACAGTCCTGTATATGGTCTTCATCGAGAGCTACACCGTACTCGACAGCTAATTCGCGTGCCTTTTCCCAGGCAGCGACTTCCTTGTGGAGCAGCTCTATATCTGTCGTATAGCTGGAATGTTCTAACAGTGCATGCGATAGTTCGTGCAGAAGGGTAGCTGGGCTGTGCGTGCCGTTTTCAGAATACGACACTTCATTCTTGTGGGGCGACCAACAAGCCGTGGGGCCTGCGGTGAATGAGAGAGCGGGGTAGTCCTTTTGAAGTCTAGCTATGAGAGCGTCCATACAGACTTTCTGCCAGGTCGTAACATCCATATACGACGGCTTCTTCGGGACGGCTAGCTTGCTTGATGTGCGGGATAGGTACAAGGGGGGTGGCATATTCTTTAAGGGCATCGTGGAGGTGCTTTTTGTAGCGATTATAATAGGTGCCCACGCTGCCGCCGAGTACGATAACCTCTGGCTGTACGATGGCGATAAGGTTAATAAGGCCAAGGGCTATATCGTGGCTGATGTGTTCCCAGGTGACTTCATCAGTAATGTCTGATGCGCGTTTGCCATAGCGGGCTACGATGGCACGGCCGGAAGCGAAGTCTTCCCAGGGTTCCAGGTGGTCTCGGTATTCCAGGAGCATTTGGCCGCCTTCAGAGTCGGCGAAGGCCGGGTCTATCATCTGGTCTACGATAAAACCGGTGCCAATGCCAGTGCTGATAGTTACATACAGTACACGGCTATATTCTTTGACCAGCATCGCTTCAGATAAGCCTGCCAGGTTTGCGTCATTGTCAACAACAACCGGGCAGTCTAATAGCTTTTGGAGGTCTGATTTTACGGGTACATCGTGCCAAGGCAGGTTACCCATGTCCAGGCCTATGCCTTTTTTGCGGTCTATCCGGCCGGGTATGGCAACACCGCAGGCAATGAATTCCTTTGTTGATAATTGCTCAACAGTCTCCGCCAAATGGTGCCGCCAGGCAGCGTAGTTTTTGTTAGTGGGGAACTTGAGGCTCTCTTCTATGACGCCGTGGTTATTAAGCACAGCTATAAGCGTTTTGGTACCCCCTACGTCTATCCCCAAATACATTACTTGTAGTGTAGCATGTGCCGCAGCATGGCTGCCAGTGATCTGCCAGGTGGCTTTTGCGCCCAGGGGTCGGCACTTTGACCATAAGGGATAAAACAGGTATAATGGAGATAATCTTGCAGTGGATGCTAGTTTTAGTGTCTATTGATAGGAAATACATCGAAGGAGGCATGGTAAGAACATGTCAAAAAGTAACGTAAGTATGGACGAGCTGCTAGCTAGCAGCGATGTCAAACAACTAGAAGCTGGCGACGTCATCGAAGGCGTTGTGAGCAATGTGCGCAAGCACGAAGTATGGATCGACCTGGGCGCTAAGGGCGTTGGCGTAGTAATGCGCCGCGAGCTGTCGCACGGTCAGCCACTGGAACATGGCGCGACGGTTACCGTCAGTGTTATTGACCCGGAAATGGAAGAGGGCCACGCTCTGCTGAGCATGAAGCGTGCAGCCAAGGACCGTGGTTGGGATGAGCTGAAGCGCATCTTCGACGACCAGGAAATTGTAGAGGTTAGCCCCTACGATGCAAACCGTGGTGGTCTGTTGGTAGAGCTGGAAGGCATCCGCGGCTTCTTGCCGGTAAGCCAATTGGCCGCCGGGCACTACCCGCGCGTATCTGGCGCTGACAAGGACGAGATCCTGCAGAAGCTGAACGCACTGGTTAGTCAGCCAATCCGCGTACGCGTATTGGACGTTAGCCGCAAGGATAACAAGCTGATCTTCTCTGAGAAGGAAGCTGTTAAAGACGACATGCACGCCCGCTTCGCAGAACTTAAGGTTAGCGACGTGGTTGAAGGTGTGGTAACTGGTGTTATCGACTTCGGTGCATTTGTAAATGTAGACGGCATTGAAGGCCTGATCCACATTTCCGAAATCTCTTGGGAACGTGTTGAAGACCCACGCAATTACGTTAAAGTCGGCGACCGCGTACAGGCCAAGATTATTGCAATCGACAAGGACCGCCTGAGCCTAAGCCTGAAACAAATGAGCGAAGACCCATGGTTGAAGGAAGTAAAAGCCTTTAGCAAGGGTGACATCGTAGAGGGTAAGATCACTCGTATTACTCCGTTTGGCGCCTTTGTGCAGCTGAGCCCAAGCGTTGAAGCTTTGGTGCATGTATCTGAAATGAGCGACGACGAAACTGTCGACCCTCAGCAGATTTTCAAGCTCAATGAGAAGAAGCAGTTTAAAGTGCTGGACATCGACAACGACGCCCGCAAAATTGCTTTGAGCCTCAAGAGCGCTAAGTAATAGAGTTACCTGTGAGTTATAAGGTGCCGGCAAATTAATTCCGGCGGAAAGGAGTGCAACGGATGGCACGGACAATCGAAATCGAAGACATGATCACCGTCGGTACTCTCGCCGAGAAATTAAGTTTGCCGGTCACCCGGCTCATAAGCGAGCTGTTTAAGAACGGCGTTATGGTAACGGTAAATGAGCGTATTGATTTCGATACCGCTCAGATTATCGTTACTGAGCTTGGGCTGGATGTAGAACTGACAAAGAAAGTCGTGGAGGTTGTGCCTGCGAGCCGCGAGAAACGGCGTGAGCACAGTGATGACGCATCAACCCGTCCGCCAGTAGTGGCAGTTATGGGGCACGTTGACCACGGTAAAACCAGTTTGTTGGACGCCATCCGTGGCGCACATGTAGCTAAGGGCGAGGCCGGTGGCATCACCCAGCACATTTCTGCATACCAGATCACGCATAACGACCGGGCTATAACCTTCCTGGATACTCCGGGCCATGAGGCGTTTGCCGCAATCCGTGAACACGGTGCACACCTTACGGATATAGCTATTATCGTAGTCGCTGGTGATGACGGTATTAAGCCGCAAACCATTGAAGCTATCCGCTTTGCCCGCAAGGCTGGCGTTAAGATTATCGTAGCCATCAACAAGATGGATAAAGAAGGCGCAGATGCTAACCGCGTGAAGCAGCAGCTTTCTGAACATGAGCTGCTGGTTGAAGAGTGGGGTGGCGACACTGTAGTCGTTGAAGTGTCTGCTAAGACAAACGCCGGTATTAGCAACTTACTGGATATGATTCTGTTGGTTTCTGACGTTGAAGACTACCGTGCCGATGTAGATGGCCCATCTACCGGCCTTATTATTGAGGCCCATGTAGAGCAGGGGCGTGGCCCCATTGCAAACGCGCTTGTCGAAGAGGGAACACTGAAAGTAGGTGATTTCGTTGTAGCAGGTACAACATATGCCAAGGTACGTACGCTACAATCGACTGATGGGAAGCCGCTGAAATCAGCTGGGCCTTCCACCCCTGTCATTATTACCGGCTTTAAAGCTTTGCCAGAGTTTGGTGATGAATACACTGTAGTAAAAGACGAAAAAGTTGCCCGTATACAGACTGAAAAAATGTTTGAGCAACGCAAAGTTGGCGGCAACAGTGATATGACTAGCAGCGAGCTGATCCGTATGATCAACCGTAACAACCAAGTTACTGAGCTGAACATTATTATCCGCGCCGACGTGCAAGGCTCTTTGACTTCTGTGATCGACAGCCTAAAGGCGCTCGATACTGATGAAGTGGCGGTACGCATCGTGAGCTCTGGTGTTGGCGGTATTACTGACAACGACGTACATACTGCCGCCAGCAGCAACGCCATTATCTATGGCTTTAACGTTACGGCAGCAACGCCTGTGAAGCGTTTAGCCTCCCGTGACAAGGTCGACATCCGCCTGTATAGCATCATCTATGAACTGATTGATGATGTTAAGGCTGGCCTAACTACACTGTTGGCGCCTGAAATTGTCGAAACAGACATGGGCCGTTTGGTCGTCCGTGCTGTATTCAAGACAACTAAGAATGACGTTATCTGTGGGGGTGAAGTTACAAAGGGCAAGCTGGTCGTACCGGCATTAGCCCGTGTGATGCGCGGCGATGAGCAGCTGGGCGAAGTTGAGATTACGCAGCTGAAACGCGGTCCGCAGGATACGAAGGAAGTATTTGAAGGTGATATGTGTGGCTTGAGCTTCAAGACTGCGTCACGCATCGATCTGCAAGAGGGTGACCGCATAGAGCTGTTTACCCGTTCGACAGTAATACGCTCCCTATAGCAAGTTGCCCATAGTGGCAAGAGTGGTAGAATAAGGACAGAGAGGAACCTGTAATGATCAAACTTGACGACGATTTACTTAAGCAGCTAGGCCTAGAGGGCCTGCCTGCTGACGAAAAAAAGAAGTTCCTGGCGCACATCTACGAGACTCTCGAGATGCGCGTAGGTATGAAACTGGCCGAGCAAATGAGTGACGCTCAGTTACGTGAATTTGAACAGTTTATAGACACCAACAACGAAGCTGGCGCACTAAAGTGGCTAGAGACTAATTTCCCTAACTACAAAGATGTCGTTGCCTCTGAGTTTGAAAACTTGAAGAACGAAGTCCGCAACCTGGCGCCACAAATCTTGGCCGCCTCTGTAGCGCAGACTGCTCAGGCTGGACAGCCTGACCCTGCAATGATGCAACAGCAGCAAGTGGCTATGCCGCAAGGCCAGCAGCCAATGCCACAGCAACAGCCTTACCCCGGGCAACAGCAGCCAATGCAGCAACCTACATACACACAGCAGCCTCAGTACCAGCAGCCAATGCCTAGCCAGCCCGGTATGCAACAGCCGCCACAGGGTCTACAGCAACCCTAAAGCCAAGACTATGGTCTAGCTAGTTAAGATACATTAAGTCGTAAGATTTAACGTGCTTTTATGACCGGCGAGGAATCCCTCGCCGGTCATTTCCTTTTTACCCGCTGGTTTTAGCTGGTCAATTGCTAGTGCGTCCTCGCCGCAATATACGACCGGCTGTTTGTCTATGATGACAATATTGCCAGGCTTGCCGTTAGCTTTTACGACATGCGATTTTGTAATAATAATGTCTATAGCCCCGAGTGTAGCCCGGCTTTTTGGCCATTCCAAATATGCCCGTATTTCACGCTCTAAGCGGCTGGCAGGTTTGCGCCAATCCAGGATGCCGTCTTCTTTGGTGATGCGTTGGTCGTATGTGGCATTGCTATCGTCCTGAGGGGTTGGCGTAAGTGAACCGCTGAGTATAGCCGGAAGATGCTCTATTAAGAGTGTGCTGCCTGCGTCGAGTAAAGCGGCGGTTAACGCCTGCTTAGACTCATAGCCGTTTAATGCTAGTTGCTGCTGTGCGTACACCGGACCTGCGTCCATTGCTTTTACAAGCTGCATGAGCGAGACGCCAGTTACTTGTTCGCCATTGAGAATGGCACTTTCAATAGGTATGGAACCGCGGTGCAAAGGGAGCAGAGAAGGGTGGATATTGATAATCCCATGAGGGAATATATCGATGACACGCTGCGGGACGATTTGCCCGTAGGCTACAAGCACTCCAATTGGCGCATTATAGCCACGGAGTTGTTCGATTATGGCGCCTGGCTTTTTGTTTACGATGACAGGAATGCCGTGCTTTGCTGCGACGGCAGCTACCTCCAGCGGGCGTACAGAACGCGATTTGCCCGCTTCGTAATTAGTGACGACCGCGGCGACTGTATAGCCGGCTGTAATAAGGCGCTGGAGCGTAGGGGCGGTGGTTTCGAACCCCGTCGATAACCGTTCGTTACCAAAGAATACTATTGGGCCGGATGTCTGTGTCATAATCGAGCTCCTCGAGGTGGCCGTCATTTTTCAGGCGGTAGAATGCCTTAGGGTTATCTTTGATGTGGTCGATAAAGACTATGCCGTTAGTGTGGTCGATTTCGTGCTGGAGTACGCGTGCCAGGAAGCCTTCTGCGGTTACGCGGAACTCGCGGCCTTGTTCGTCTTCGGCGCGTACGCGCACTTTTGAGTAGCGGGGGACTTTGCCATAAATGTCGGGAACGCTCAGGCAGCCTTCGAAGTCTTCTTCGATGTTACCTTCGTATTTGGTAATAGTAGGGTTAATGAAAACAGTAAATGTGTGGTCATCTTTGTTGTCGAAGTCGTTGCGTACGACTACGATACGTACGAGCTTGTCTACCTGGACAGCGGCCAAAGCGACGCCTACCTCGTGCTCGCGACTGGCTTCCCAATCGAGGGTTGCGGCTTTCATGTCTTCGATAAGTTGAGTTACTTCAGCGCTTAGGAAGCCTACTTTTTTGGAGCGCTCCCGCAAGTGCGGGTTGGGCAAGGCAATAATATCGTCTTTTGTCATTGGTATAGAGTATACCGGAGAATAACAGATGATTACAACAGATTCATGGGGTCTATATCGTACGACCAGCCGCTGGGCAGGGCATGGATGATGCGTACCAGGTGGCTACGGTTGCTGGCTTTTAGTATCAGCTGCCATGAATATTTGCCGAGCACTTTTTCGTGGAAGGCGGGTGCCGGGCCTTCGATAGTGACGCCGGGGTGGTTATGGCGGATTTCTCCGGCAAGGTTTTCGGCAGCCTTTTGTGCGGCATCCGGAGTTGCCCGGCGAGCCGAAAGTTTTAACAGGTAACAGAACGGTGGGAACCGGAATGTACGGCGCTCGGTAAGTTCGGCATTATAGAATGTTGGCCAGTCTTTAGTGAGTACTGACTCTAGCAGGGGGCTCTCAGGAGTGTATGTCTGAATAACCACCCGCCCATGCCGGTGGCCGCGGCCAACGCGGCCAATAACCTGCGAAAGCAGTTCATACGTACGTTCCTGGGCGCTGAAGTCAGGGAAAAACAGGCCGGTATCGGCTATGACTACGCCTACCAGGCTGAGACGTGGCAAGTCGAGGCCTTTGGCCAGTGTCTGTGTGCCTACCAGTATATCCACGTCGCCGCGCCGGATGGCGTCGTAGTGCTGTTCCATACGCTCATCTTTTTTATTGTCTGTATCAAAGCGCATGATACGCGTGCCGGGGTAAAGCCGTTCCAGCTCGGATACGATTGCCTTCGTGCCCACGCTTTTAAATACGACTGAAGCATTGCGGCAATCCGGGCAGCTGGTAGGGCTGGAATTTTTGAATTCACAGCTATGGCAGCGCATTATGTGGCTGTCGCCATGGTAGACCAAAGGGGTGTCACAGTGCGGGCAAGTTGCTTGCCAACCGCATTTTTCACAAAAGACCACCCGCGCCGTGCCGCGCCGGTTGAGAAAAATAAGGGCTTGTTCCTTCTGGTTTATGGTAGTGGTTATCCCGTTGAGTAATTGGCTGGAAAGGTAAGGGCTTTTAGTGAAGAATTCACGGCTCTTGAGGTCTACGACTTCGATAGTACGTTCAGGGAAGTCGCTTATTTTGGCGGGCTGGCTCATGCGGATAACCGGGCGATGCTTGGCTTCCGCAATGTAATAGTCGCTCACTAACGGCGTTGCTGAGCCAAGGATGAGTATCGCGCCGTGCAGGCTGGCTAGTTTGGCTGCAACGTTAGTGGCGTGGTAATACGGTGCCTGGTCTTGCTTGTAAGCGGTTTCGTGCGACTCATCAATAACAATGAGCCCGAGGTTGCGGACCGGGCTGAACAAGGCTGAACGGGCGCCGATTATAATAAGCGGCTCTGATTGTTCTGCAATGTATTGCCACAAGCGCTCGCGGGTGGCGGCGGTAAGCTGTGAGTGTATTATCAGGACGCGTTCGCCGAATACGGTCTTAAAATTGTTTGCCAGCTGTGATGTAAGGCCAATCTCCGGGGTAAGGATAATGCTGGAGCGTCCGGCATGCAGCGTACGCAGCGCTAGCTCCATGTAGACGCGAGTTTTGCCCGTACCTGTCTCTCCGTGCAATACGTGCAGTCCTGCACCTTGTATGGCCTGTAGTGCGGCCTGTTGGTCTGGTCCGAGTGGCGGCAGTTCCGGGTTGGACAGTGGCTCCAGTGGGGCGATAGGGAGGGGCTTTTTGGGGAGCTGTTTGGGCAGCATAAGCTGAGCCAGGACACCCAATGGCGCTGGGTAGTAGGCTTTCATCCATTCGAATAATTGTAGTATGGCCGCCGGCACTTGTGCGTTGAACGGCCCGTCTATGATAGGTTTTACGGCAAATGCAGGCTTTTTAGAAGTATTGCCGGATACGATGCCGAGCACCTGTTTTTTGCGGATAGGTACGACAACTAAACTGCCCGGTCCTAAGGGGTTATCGGCTGCATAAGTCAGCGGCTCATTGCCATGAAAAGTAGCATCGGCTACTAGTACCTCCACGTATGTCATATTTGCATTATATTGCTTTTGTCTGCAAAAGATGAATTTTTGAGTTGAAAACGCCGCGGGCCATGAGCTATACTTTATGTACGTTGTTTGAATAACAATAAAGGCTTATGTTAGACGTATTTATCACATCACGAGTTCGACGCAAAATCATAGTGATTTATGCAAAATATCCCGACTTTAAAACACATGTCCGGGGGCTTGCTAAGCTCATTAAAGAAGATGCAGGCAATATTCAGCGCGAGCTGAAGCGTTTGGAGAAAGTTGGTTTCCTTATTTCCGAGAAGCAGGGGAATACTAAGATCTACCACACTAACAAACAGTTTGCCATCTTCAAAGAGCTGCAGAGCATTGTACTGAAGTCGCAACGCGCTGCACAAAAGAAGCAAATGGTCTAGCCTTATCCGGCTAGTCACTACAGTAACCGCGGTAGAAATACTGCGGTTTTTGCTATAGTTATCCCATACAGTAATGACGGAGGGACCCTATGAGTGCAGTGGAAGATGTAAGTGGCCAAGTGGCACAGGCTTTGACCTTCGGCGAAGACGCGCGGATACGCTTTGCGGAGAATGTTGAAACGCGTGGAAAGATGCTGGAGCTTATCGGCTCATTGGCGGCTGCAATTGCTGACGGCCCTGCCGCTATGCAGGAAGTTAAGGATCGCTATGTGCGGTCGCGCGCTGTCGCCACAGAGGCAATTGGGATATTGGGCATTTCGGCAGAACAGCTAGAAGGGCTTGCTGATGAGCACAGCGGCGGCAGCCGGGCTTTGCGGGATGCCGCTGAGCATACCCGGCAGGCCGAAGATTATGGTATGTCTATTACCCCGGATCAGATGTATGATGCGCTGGATGAGGAGATTAAAGGTGCGACCAACGAATTCTGGGGGCTTATACACCGCGTTGCGAAACTGAAAGCGACGGTTGAGGTGATCGGACGCTATGAAGGAAATGGAGCTCTAAACTCTATAGCAATGGCACGCGAGGCAGGGGTACGGTATACCCACCAAATTGGTGCGCCAATCGGGCCGCTGCCTGGAACCGAAGATAGGGAGGGTTAGCATGTCTACGCGTGAAGTTATTGAAAGTATCAACGCCTCATTAGCTGATGCTAAAAAAGGCGACGTTGCTGTAAGGCAAATGGCAAAAGAGTATGGCAGTGCGGCGGCTGCCGGGGAGGAGTTTGCGAAAGGCCTGGAGGAGTTATTGGTGACTTTTGTAGGCACATCTGCATTGCGGCTAGGGGCTGCACGCGACGAGATGAACCAAGCTGGTGCTGCATATAGTGCTGCGGCAGAACGGCTCGGTGCTGCCGTCGAAGGTTCTGACAATAGTGACGCACGGAAAGCGGCAGGCAGTATGGCGGCAGCAGCCCAATGGACTGATCCGAATTACCCGAATACTGGCTTTTTACCGGATATCCACGCTCAGGCGGCCGCGCGGGCCGAAAAGATAGTAGGCTTAGTAAAAGATGTTATGAATGAGGCCGGTTTATATCAGGATGAGTGTAGGTTGGGCCAGAGTAGAGTAGACGGAGTTATTACGTTTTTTGACGATGAAGCATTGGAGCATGCGAGGGCGTACCTGCAAGTTTTAAGCGCCCAGCCGAGTGCACAGGAATGATGCTTGCAATCTCTCATCTGTTACGATAGAATATAACGGATATGATCCAAGTAAACCGTAAAGACTCAAAAGAATCGTTGGAAAACCTCCTGCGTCGTTTCAACCGTAAGGTGCAACAGGCAGGTGTAATAGCTGTAGTAAAGGGTAATCAATATTTTGAAAAGCCTATCAGCAAGCGTGAACGCCGCAATAAGGCTATTATCCGCGCACAACGCAAAGCTTTGAAGTTAAAGAAAATTAAGCTCGGCCAGCGGTAATACGTAGATGCTAAAGCAACGTATCGACCAGGACGTTAAGAAAGCGCTTCTGGGTGGCGATAAAGTGCTTGCAACTACGCTCCGTGGTTTGAAGAGCGCAATACTGTACGCGGAGGTCTCTAAAGGCCTCCGCGATTCGGGTTTGCCTGATGAAGAAATTATCCAGCTGTTAGCGAAAGAAGCTAAAAAGCGCCAGGAAAGTGCCGACCTGTATAAGCAAGGCGGCAACATGGAGAAAGCTGAAGCTGAGCTGACGGAAAAAGAAGTTATTGAGCAATATTTGCCAAAACAATTGTCTGACGAAGAGCTTATGGTTATTATAGACGGCGTGATCGCTGAAACTGGCGAAACCGGCATGCAGGCAATGGGCAAAGTAATTGCCAGCGTCAAGCAAAAGGTTGGCGCCCAGGCTGACGGGGCACGCATCGCAAAGATGGTAAAGGAAAGGCTGTAGAGCTCGAGTGATTATATTGACTGGTGTAGCCGGTGCAGGCAAAAGCATGCAGGGCAAAATTTTAGCTGACGAGCACGGGTATGCCTGGATCTCGACTGGTGAGATCTTACGTGTATTGGTAACTGGCAAGCGCCGCCACGAAATGCTGCAGGGCAAACTGCTTTCTGACGAAGAGATGGTTAACCTCATGGACAAGGTCCTGGAGCTGATTGATACAAAGCAGGAATTTGTATTAGATGGTTTTCCGCGTACTGTGTCACAAGCCGACTGGTTGATGGACCAAGTGCATAGCGGGCGTTTTGAATTGAGTGCAGTAATCCACTTGACTGCATCTGAAGAAGTGGTCCGTGAACGCCTTCTGGCGCGTGGCCGTCAGGATGATACGGACGAGGCCATTGAAAAACGTTTTAGTGAATACCGCGCCGTAACGCTCCCTATCGTAGAGCATTTGCGCCAAGAGGGCGCAAAAGTATGTGACATTGATGCGTCACTTGATCCTCGTGAAGTGCATGACGCTATCCTTGACTGCGTAGACCGATAAAAGTAGGCGACCGTAATGGATATAAAAACCGAAGCAGAGATTGTAGCGATACGCGAAAGTGGCCGGATGCTGGCGACAATCCTCCAGATGCTACGCGAGCAAGCAACTGCCGGTTTAACGCCTCAGGATATGTCGGCGATCGCTGCCAAAGAACTGAAGGCATTGGGCGGGGAAGCGCCCTTCAAGGGGTTCTTTGGATATCCTGACATCATCTGTATTTCGGTAAATAACCAGGTGCAACACTCTATTCCTACCGACCGGCCATTTGTTGCGGGCGACGTAGTGAATTTTGATTTTGGTGTTAAGTATAAAGGCATGATTACTGACGCCGGTATTACGATAGCGATTGATGGTGTGACTACGCCGGATACCGCCCGTCTTATCAAGGGTACTGAAAAAGCATTGCAGGAAGCGTTGGCTGTCGTGCGCCAAGGTGCGCACGTGGGCGATATTTCCGCCGTCATCGAGCGTACATTACGCAAGCACCGCCTGGGCATCGTACGTGAACTGGTGGGCCATGGTGTGGGCCACGAGCTGCACGAGGAGCCGGAAATCCCTAACTATGGCCGCGCTGGCAAGGGCCCCGTGCTGAAGGCCGGTATGACAATAGCTATTGAACCTATTACTACCCTTGGTAGCCCGCGTATAGTAGAGGCCCCTGATAAGTGGACATTATTGACCGCTGATGGCAGCTGGTCTGCTCAGTTTGAACATACACTTTTAGTAACTTCTAACGGCTGCGAAGTACTAACTGCGCTCTAAAACTTGCCGAATGGCAAGGGTAAGCGCTATACTTTCACCATATGCATGGCTCCTCTGCCTCTACACCATACGTTGGCCTCGATGTAGGCACTAGTACCGTTCGTTGCGTTGTCGGCATTGTCGACCAAAACAATCCGAGCAAGCTTTCGATTGTCGCGCACGGTAGTGCACCTAATTTAGGTATGCGTAAAGGTATCGTGGTGCACATCGAAGATGTCGCCGACGCGATCGCCCAGGCTATCACTGAAGCCGAGCGTTTAAGCGGCATGCGCCTTACTGGCGCAACGGTGAATATTAACGGTAACCACGTAAGCGGTTTGAACTCCAAGGGCGTTATCGCTATCAGTGCAGCAAACCGTGAAATAACTCAGGAAGACCGCTTGCGTGTCGAAGAGGCTGCGACTATTGTAAACCTCCCTTCAAACCGCGAAATTATCCAGGTATTTGCCCAGAACTACCGCTTGGACGGCCAAGACAACATCAAGGACCCAGTAGGCATGCATGGCGTGCGCCTGGAAGTTGATACGCACATCGTAACTGCAGCTACACCAAACTTGCGCAACCTAGATATGGCTTTCGATAAGGCACAGGTGCACATCCACAACCGCACACTTTCCAGCCTGGCTGCCGCAGAGGCAGTCCTGACCCGTCAGCAAAAAGAGGCCGGCACGGTATTGGTTGATATTGGCGCTGGCACTACGAACCTTGTAGTGCTCGAGGATGGCGAAGTGCAGCATGTTGCCGTACTGCCAATGGGCGGCCAGCATATTACCAACGACTTGGCCATTGGACTGCGTACCGACCTGGACGTGGCTGAAGCTGTCAAAGTACAGCACGCTGGCCTGATGCTTGCCAGTAAGCGCGACGTACGTGTAAAGATGAGCGGCCAGGACCATGTGTTTAAGGCCGAAGACGTGGCTATGATCACTGAAGCGCGCGTCGAAGAATTATTTGAATATGTCAACAAAGAGCTTGGTAAGATCCACCGGGCACATAAATTACCCGGCGGCGTCGTACTTGTCGGCGGCACTGCTAAACTACCCGGTATTGCAGAATTTGCCAAGGCCCAATTGCAGCTGTCGTCACGCGTTGGCAAATTACAGCCTATGAGCGGGCTGGTTGATACGGTTGCAGACCCGGCATTTTGTACGGCCGTGGGCCTGATGCTACTGGATATGCTACTTCTGCCAGAGGAAGTTTCGGCTAACCACACCAAAGCCACCGACCGAACACTACATTTTGTTGATTCTGTAATCCGGCGTTTTAAGCGTTAGTGGCATGAAGACACAAAGTATTCAGCCTGAGAGTTAGCTGAGTGCACCCGTGCAAATTTATTGAACTCAGGCCAAGCCTAGGATATACTCAAGGCTATAAGCTATAAAGAGAAAAAGAGAGGGTCCACATGCCTCAGGTAGCTCCAGCTATTGAAACATTCGCTCGTATTAAAGTAGTAGGCGTCGGCGGTGCCGGCGGCGCTGCCGTTAACCGTATGATCGAAGCTGGCGTTGATGGCGTTGAATTTATTGTCATCAACACCGATGCACAGGCCCTCCACCACTCGAAAGCGCCCGTTAAGATACACATCGGCAAAGATGAGACCCGTGGCCTTGGCGCGGGCGCAAATCCTTCTGTGGGCCAAAAGGCTGCCGAAGAGTCTGTCGACGAAATCCGCAAGGCTATCGAAGGCGCCGACATGTTGTTCATCACCCTTGGTGCTGGCGGTGGTACTGGTAGCGGCGCTGGGCATGTTGTTGCCCGTATTGCGAAAGAGTTGGACATTTTGGTTGTTGGGTTCGCAACCAAGCCATTTGCCTTCGAAGGTGAAAAACGGCGCCGTAACGCTGAACTGGCCATCGAAAACATGCGCCGCGCAGTCGACACGTTGATTATTATCCCAAATGACCGCCTGCTGCAGACTATCGACCGCCAGACACCGCTTTTGGAAGCCTTCAAGGTTGCTGACGACGTACTCCGCCAAGGGGTGCAAGGTATTTCAGACCTTATTACCGTACATGGCTTGATCAACCTCGACTTTGCCGACGTAAAGGCGGTGATGAGCAGCGCTGGCTCAGCCCTTATGGGTATTGGCCGCGCTTCTGGTGAAAACCGTGCGGTACAAGCTGCGCAGCAAGCTATTGAATCGCCGTTGCTGGAAGTCTCCATCGATGGTGCACGTGGCATACTGTTCAATGTTATTGGCGGCAACGACCTGTCGATGCACGAAATCAACACCGCTGCCGAAACTATTACTGCCGCCTCTGACCCCGACGCTAATATTATCTTCGGTGCGACTATCAGCCCTGAGCTGGACGGTGAACTTATCATTACCGTTGTCGCTACCGGCTTTGACGCTTCGTATTTTTCTGGACGCGGTGGCATGCCTGATGTTGACGACACATTGCCGCCGGCGCCATCGTCTATTACGGCTTCTCGGCCTGCTACGGCTGCGAAATCAGACGATGACATGTCTCATATCGATACTAGCCTTGACACGGCCCAGGAGGCCGCTACGGACTTCAAATCTGATACTATGCCGAATATTTGGACCCTGGAAGATAATGACCCGGCAGCTACCGGCAACGAGCCCGCACCCCGCGAGCCAAAGCCCACGCCGGCACCCGCTCCGGCCCCATCTATCACATTCCGTGGCGACGATGATGACAGCAATAGTGGCTCGCATACCAGTGACCATGACGATGAACTTGAAAAGCCATCATTCTTACGCCGCCTGACAAAACGTCACAAAGACACTGAAGACACTGACAAAACCGCGTAAAAAATTACAGCACATATTTCTTGCACGAGCGCTATGTATGGAGCTATGATTGATAACACAAGCGCTATATATAGCGATCGTACATTGAAACAAGCATAAGGAGGGGTGCATGAAATGTGGCCAATGCGGACAGCCCGACACGAAAGTGATCGAATCACGCGATGCCGGCGACAGTACCGCCATCCGGCGCAGACGGGCATGCCCTGAATGTGGCTATCGTTTCACGACGTATGAACGTCTGGAGCGGCCGCAGCTGATCGTTGTGAAGAACAACGGCAACAGGGAACTGTTCAACCGCGACAAGCTTCTAGCAGGCTTATATAGGGCATGTGAAAAAACACCTGTCACTAGTTTGCAGCTAGAAAAAATGATCGCTGATGTAGAGCAATGTCTGTACGCCTGCGGCGAGCCTGAAGTAAGCTCGTCAAAGCTGGGTGAGATGGCAATGGAACGCCTAAGCGCACTCAACGAGGTTGCCTATGTACGGTTTGCCAGCGTATATCGCCGGTTCAAGGACATAGCGGGCTTCGAGAAAGAGTTGTCAGAGATCCGTGATCGCAAAGTGGAACCCTTCAAGGCATAAACCGTTAGTTCCTTTATGGGGCGTGTGGCATATAGGCCCTGAAGAGGAGCTAGCGGTGCTTTGAGAGTGACCGCGTAACTCTAAACAAATAATTACAAAAAAATTACATTAAGGGAGACTCCCGGCCGGGTATGAGACTGCCTGGCCAGGAGGAAAAGTGAGGGTACTATGGGACAAACCAGCAGTCTAACAGTTGGACGGTTGTTTACACAGCCGAAGAGCAAGGCGTATGACCAACTTAAGTGGGTCCGTCAGGATTCAATTATCATGAACCCGGGCACTGGCAAGGCCGTATTTGAGCAGAAGGGCGTCGAGTTCCCCGAGGGCTGGTCGCTGAACGCTATTAATATCGTGGCCCAGAAATATTTTTGTGGCACGCCCGGCACAGAAGACCGTGAAGGTTCATTACGTCAGCTGATCGACCGCGTCGTTGACACGGTTGCCCGACAGGGCGTCCAGGAAGGCTACTTCGAGACTGAAAACGAAGTTGAAGACTTTCGCGAAGAGTTGAAATACGTACTCGCTACACAGCGCGCTGCGTTTAACTCGCCAGTATGGTTCAACATCGGTGCGCCAGAACGTGCACAGCAGGCAAGCGCTTGTTTCATCTTGGGTGTTGAAGACACTATGAACTCTATACTGAACTGGTATGTGGAAGAAGGCATGATCTTTAAGGGCGGTTCTGGTGCTGGCTTGAACCTGAGCGCTATCCGTTCATCGTATGAATCTCTCGGCAAGAGCGCAGGCACGGCTTCTGGCCCTGTCAGTTTCATGCGTGGTGCTGACGCATCTGCAGGCTCTATCGCCAGCGGCGGCAAGACTCGCCGTGCGGCAAAGATGGTTATCTTGAACGCTGACCACCCCGACGTAGAGACATTTATCTGGTGTAAGGCTATTGAAGAGCGCAAGACCCGCGTATTGCAGGAAGCAGGCTTTGACATGAGCCTGAATGGCAAGGACGCCTTTAGTGTGCAGTACCAGAACGCGAATAACTCTGTACGTGTCACTGACGATTTTATGCAGGCTGTTGCCAATGATGACGACTGGGAATTGAAAGAAGTTACCACCGGCCGGGTAGTGAAGACTATGAAGGCTCGTCACCTGTTCCGCCAGTTCGCTGAAGCTACATGGGAATGTGCCGACCCTGGCATGCAGTTTGATACTACAGTTAACCGTTGGCACACTACGCCAAATGCGGGTCGCATTAATGGTTCGAACCCATGTTCTGAGTACATGCACTTGGACAACTCGGCCTGTAACCTGGCCAGCCTGAATTTGCTGAAATTCCTGCGTGACGACAATACTTTTGACATTGAAGCCTTTAAGCATACGACTGAACTAGTATTTACCGCCCAGGAAATCCTGGTAGGCTACAGTTCATACCCAACTGAGCGCATTACCAAGAACGCCAAAGCGTACCGCGAACTAGGTATTGGCTACGCTAACCTCGGCGCTATGCTGATGGCCCAGGGTCTGCCATACGACTCAAACGAAGGCCGCGCCCAGGCGGCTGCAATCACTGCATTGCTGACCGGCCACAGCTACGCTACGAGCGCCAAGATGGCTAAGCGTGTCGGCCCGTTTGCCGGCTACCGCAAAGACCGTGATGGTATGTTGAACGTACTACGCATGCACCGTGCTGAAGTGTCTAAGATTGACGCGAACCTGGTGTCGGAGGAGTTGCTGAACGCTGCTGCAACTGCGTGGGACGAAGCTGTTGAGCTGGGTGAACTGTACGGGGTACGCAACTCTCAGGCCAGCGTGCTGGCGCCCACCGGTACTATTGGCCTGATGATGGACTGTGATACTACTGGCATCGAGCCTGACTTCGCTCTGGTAAAGCACAAGAACCTGGTAGGTGGTGGCTCTATGGCTATCGTAAATCAGACGGTACCACGTGCACTCCGCACTATGGGGTACACCAAGGAGCAGACCGATGACATCGTTGCATACATCTTTGAGCACAACACCGTCATCGACGCCCCGCACTTGAAGAAAGAGCACTATGACGTGTTCGCCTGTGCGGTCGGTGACAATTCCATCCACTACTTGGGCCACGTCAAGATGATGGCTGCAGTCCAGCCGTTTATCTCCGGTGCGATTTCCAAGACAGTGAACATGCCAGAATCGGCTACTGTTGAAGAGATCGAACAGTTGCACATTGATGCCTGGAAGATGGGCCTGAAGGCTATCGCTATCTATCGCGACAACTGCAAGGTTGCCCAGCCGTTATCTGGCAAGAAGAAAGCAATTGCAGAGCAGGAGACACCTAAGGCGGCTGAGGTCGCCGCGCCGGCACTAATCGCTGTCATGCCGGCAACTACTGCCGAAAGCCTGAACGATAAGATCATCGTGAAGGGCGCTGTACGCCGCTTGCCACCACGCCGCCGGCGCAGCCAGACATACAAGTTCCGCATTGCCGACCTGAAGGGCTTCTTCACGGTCAGTGAATATGAGGACGGTACACCTTGTGAGCTATTTGTGAGTGTTGCTAAGCAGGGTTCGACGATCTCCGGCTTGATGGACTCGTTCGCTATTTCAGTCAGCCACGGCCTGCAATATGGCGTGCCGCTAAAGAGCTATGTCCGCACAATGATGAGCAGCAGCTTTGCGCCATCCGGTATCACCGACGATCCGGAAATCCGCACTGCTAGCTCCATTACGGACTACATCTTCCGACGCCTGGCAACCGACTATTTAAGTTTTGATGACCGTTTGGAACTAGGGTTGGCTTCATTTGAGGACATGCCTGATGAACAGACCAGCCTATTGACCGACGACCAGTCGATTGCTGGCCAGCTGGTAGAAGCCAGTGAAAATGCCGAGCTGCAGGAAGCGGTAGCTGAAGAGCTGATCCTGGAAGCTGCAAAGACAACTGCTACGGCTACTGCCGCCGCAACGGTGTCCGCGCCAGCCGCTAGTGTGACCGCTAAGGCTAAGCTACCGACTGCCGACAGCACTGCGCCGCTGTGCTACAACTGTGGCAACCAGACCCAACGTGCCGGCAGCTGCTATGTCTGCACCAGCTGCGGTTCTACTACTGGCTGTAGCTAGTACTACACCAGTTTAGCGCTAAAACAAAAAACCGCCTTGGAAACGAGGCGGTTTTTATAGGCTGACTGGTGCTATGTAGTAGAGCCGGTAATTGAGGCCTGGTACGATTCGATCTCGTTAATCGCATCTTGAGTAGCGCCAGCGGCTGCTATCGTTTCTCTGGTGCCGTGCTGTGCTGCGGATTGCGAGCCTCCGATGCGCACCAAGTCTAAGAATGCATGCGCTGACCCTTCTTCGAGGTCTTCTAACCCTGCGGCCAACATCCCAAGTGCCCGTTGGACGGTATCACTGCCTGTGCGCATACGTTCTAAGGCTAACCGCATACGGCTATCACCGGGTTGCCCGATTACGGCTACGATGGCATTGGTATAGGCTTGGGCTTTGGTAAGGCGCTGGTTGTTTGAGCCTTCGGCAGTAGCGGCCAGCGTACCTTGTGCTGCTTGATATGGCTGCAGAATTTCATCCGGGCGCTGACATAGCTGGTAGACGTCTGCGTGCAAAGACCCAAGGGTCGCCTTGAGAGTATTTAGAGTGGCCAATCCGTGGCCAACCCTGCCATCTATATCCGCGCGTTGTGCCTCGGCTTCGCTGACAGCCGTAGCGCCATCAGTGAGGTGTTCTTTTACTGTTTCAAGCTGCGCATTGGTTTCAGATATATTCATAGATGAGATTTTAACAGCGAGTCTTGCTGACTGTCAAAGACTGCCATCACAGTACATTCGTGATATGCTGGGAGTAATGAAATTGGTTATCCTTTACCGGCCCGAATCTGAGCACTCGCGATTGGTGGAAGAATTTGTGCGTGATTTTGGACGCCAGTATGAGGCGGGGCAGAAAGTGGAGCTAATTAGCCTCAATACGCGCGACGGGGCATCTATGGCCAGCATTTACGACATCGTGTCGTATCCGGCAATTATGGCCTTGGCTGATGACGGTCACGTACTCAATGCCTGGCAAGGCACACCGTTGCCGCTTATGGACGAAGTCGCAGGCTACGCCTACAGCGGCTAGGAGAAGACAGTCCTACCTATCTTCTTGCCAGAGGGCAGGGCACGCGCTATAATTACAACAGATGTGTTCTGCGTATGCAGATGAGTGGCTATCAACCACGAAGCACCGGGAAGAAACCTCATGGTAGTAGAACCCGACGGGAACGCGCCGTAACAGCGAGTAATCAGTAAGTGCTAAAAGAGTCACTTCTTTTGGAAACCGGATGGTACCGCCCCGCAAAGGGGTTCCGGTGACAAAAGCAGCGGCTTTTTATTTTGCCCTAGAAGAGGCAGGGAAAGGAGAGAACTATGAAGTTCAAGAAAGGCACCCGCCGCCGCGCACTCGAGTACGAAAAAGACCTTGTGCAGCAGTGGAAGAAAAACAAGACCTTTGAGAAGTCTGTAGAGATGCGTCCCAAAGAAAATGCCTATGTGTTTTATGATGGGCCGCCGTTCATTACCGGTGTGCCGCACCACGGTACGCTACTGAGTTCGATTGCCAAAGACGTCGTACCGCGTTTTTGGACGATGAAAGGCAAGCGTGTGGAGCGTGTGTGGGGCTGGGACTGCCATGGCCTGCCCGCTGAGGTATTTACCGAGAAAAAACTAGGCATTCACGACCGCCGTGACATCGGCACAAAAATTAGCCTGGAAGATTACATAAAGACCTGCCGCGAAAATATGGTTTCGACGGGTAACTTATGGGAAGACACCATCGACCGTATCGGCCGTTGGGTGGACTTTAAAGGTGCCTACAAAACGATGGACAAAGAGTTCATGGAGAGTGTGTGGTGGGCTTTTAAGAAGCTCTACGACGAGAATAGGATCTATGAAGGCGAAAAGGTACTGTTGTACTGTACCCGCGACGCGACGCCTATTTCGAAGGCCGAAGTAGCTATGGATAACTCATACCAGGATGTGACCGACCCATCGGTATTTGTGAAGTTTAAACTGCAGGATGAAGATGATTTGTACTTGCTGGCCTGGACGACTACACCATGGACGTTGCCTGCTAACACTGCAGTAGCGGTAAACCAGAACGAAGAATACAGTGAAGTATTAGTAGATGGGCAGCGTTTAATTCTGGCGAGCGCCTTACTGGATAAGGTACTGACTGACGAAAAGCATAAAGCCTTGATGTATGAAGTCGTACGGACCTTTAAGGGTAAGGAATTGGTTGGCCGCAAATACGAGCCACTATTTCCATCTGAAGCAAAATTGCAGGCCGCAGACCCTAACAACAAAGCTCACCAGGTGTGGCATGCGGATTACGTTAGCCTTGAAGAAGGTACGGGCATGGTACACATCGCACCGGCCTATGGTGAAGAGGACTACATCCTAGCCAAGCAAAAAGGCTTTCCGTTCTTCATCAACATCGATGATAGCGGGTTTTATACCTCAGGTGAGTGGAAAGGCGAATATGTATGGGACGCCAACAAGCCTATCGCTAAAATACTGCACGAACGTGGCGTCGTATGGAAGATTGAATACGTCCGCCACAGTTATCCGCACTGTCACCGCTGCGGCACAAAGCTGATGTACCGTGCCCACCCTAGCTGGTTTATGGACGTCAACGGCCAACGCCAGCAGATGCTGGAGCAGAACGGCAATATAAACTGGTTCCCGGAACATCTGAAACATGGCCGGTTTGCCAAGACTGTGCAAAGTGCACCTGACTGGAACCTGAGCCGTGACCGTTTCTGGGCGACGGCAATGCCGGTATGGAAAGGCACTGATAAAAACGGGAAGGAACTGATTAAGGTTGTCGGCAGCTATGCCGAGCTGAAAGAATTGTCCGGCGTAGAGCTGGACGATTACCACCGTCCGTGGATCGACGATGTGAAGTTTACGATCGACGGCGTGGAGTATACGCGTATCGACAAGGTATTGGACTGTTGGTTTGAAAGCGGTTCGATGCCCTTCGCCCAGTTTCACTATCCTTTTGAAAACGTCGAGAAGTTTGAACAGAATTTCCCTGGTGACTTTATTGTGGAATATGTGGGGCAGGTACGTGCCTGGTTCTATTATGTCCATGCGGTAAATGTCGGATTATTTGGCCATAATGGTTACAAAAATGTGATAACCACTGGCACTTTGGCTGGAAATGATGGCCGAAAAATGAGCAAAAGTTTCGGGAATTATACTGACCCCAATGAATTAATGGATAAGTACTCGGCTGACTCATTGCGCTTCCTGCTGATGAGTTCACCGCTGATGAACGGTGAGGACTTCTCGTTGCTGGATAAAGACGTTGCCGACGTCGCCCGCAAGCTGAGCATGATATGGAACATGTATGATTTCTTTACATTGTATGCAGATGTAGATGGTTGGGGGTGGGACGGCAGCTATGAGGATCCTACAGAGGGTCTGAAAAACTCTTTGGACGTATGGATTGTGGCCCGGGTACACCAGCTGACCGCTGAGGTAGAAAAGCATATGGAAGCATATGACCTGCCAAATGCTATGAAGCCGATCCTGCCATTCATCGAAGATGCCTCCAACTGGTACGTGCGCCGCTCACGCCGCCGTTTCTGGAAGAGTGAAGATGACGGCGATAAGCAGGCTGCCTACCGGACACTGCACTACATAATGGTGCAGCTGGCTCATGTATTAGCGCCCTTCACACCGTTCCTGGCTGAAGAGTTGTACCAGAAGCTGACAGGCGGGGAATCGGTGCATTTGCGCGATTGGCCGGCTGTAGGGCACATTGATCAGCTTGCCTTGGATGATATGGCCAAGGTACGGGAACTTATCAACCAAGGTTTGAGCCAGCGTGCTGCGGGCAAAGTCAAAGTGCGCCAGCCGTTAAGCGAAGTGAAATTGTATGGCGTACCCGATATGAAGGCGGAGCTTTTGGAAATAATCCAGGAAGAGCTGAACGTTAAACGCGTCACAGTAGTGCCGGATTCTTCGGATAAAGTTGAAAAAGCTGAAGTCGACCTGCATATAACTGACGCGTTGAAGCGTGAGGGTATGGTTCGCGAGGTCATCAGGAATGTCCAGAACGCGCGCAAGCAGGCTGGGCTGGACGTGGACGATCGGATCCATGTGGGTTTGCTGGCGACTCAGCCAGAGCTTGCAAAAGCCATTAAAGAACACGAAGCGCTCGTGAAGTCGGAAACGCTTTCTGAGTCAGTTGTCTATGAGGGTGTGTTTGATGAGCAAATCAGCTGTACAGTCGAGGGTATCCCACTGACGATTTCTATCCGGAAAGTATAGATAAGGGGGCCTCAAATACACGCAGTATAGAGGCCCCTGTCACGCGGCAAGAGAGCCGCACTGCGGCTCTCTTCCGGTTTGCGGTCGCTTTAGCCTCTATACTGCGTGTATTTGAGGCTCTTCCGGCGCTTTACAGATGAGCCTATATCTGTTAGTATCTATTGGTAGTTTAAATTCTAAAAAGAGTATACGTAATGAAAAAAGCAGTAATCACAACCGGCGGTAAGCAGTACCTCGTCACAGAAGGCGAAACTATTGACGTTGAACTCCTGCATGCGGACGGTAAGAGTGTCAGCTTTGACGCATTGCTCGTTATTGACGGCGAAGCTGTCACTGTAGGCACGCCAAGCGTCGACAAGATCAAGGTAACCGCTGAAGTCGTAGAAGAAGACGTAAAGGCCGACAAGGTCACCGCAATCCGCTACAAGGCTAAGAAGCGCGTTCACAAAGTGCACGGCCACCGCCAGCACCACACACAAATCAAAATTACCAAAATCGCGTAATTTTTAGTCAAGTGCCTGTGGAAAACCCAGCAGCCCTACATGGGGCTGCTGTTTTTTTAACAATATAGCGCAGGCGTTATAGCTACACCATTTGAAGGGTAAAATTATCCACAACGGTGTTACTAAAGCATGAGTTGTTTTAATTACATCGCTGATCTATTGACGTAGGCAGGTAAGAGTTTTGCAGTATTCCACTGTATTTCATCTGGTAAGCCTATTGGCTACAGAGGTTGTAACAGGGATAATTATAAGGTGCTCCATAGTCTACCTACGTGTAGCTGTAGCAAATAAAAATCAATTACAAAATTTAAAACACCTACAAAAACTCAAAACACAATGCACCAAAAAGTACGTGGACCACTATTAGGTTTTGGCAAGCCAGCTCTGGCTATGCTTGTTATTGCTGTTGTCCTTGTGAGCGCCTTGATCACTGTAGCTCGTCCGCCACGCCAGGCCGTTGCCGCTGCTACCAACAGCATCAACTTCCAGGCGCGTTTGATGAACGGCAGTGGGGCTATCGTCGCAGATGGTTTCTACAACGTTGAGTTTAAACTGTACAACGTCTCCAGTGGTGGTGCCGCGTTGTGGACCGATACGTACTACGACAGCAACGGCGTAACTGCTGGCAACGACGCTCGTGTACGTGTGCAAAACGGGTATCTTACCGTAAGCCTGGGCTCCCAGGCCAGCTACCCATTCCCTGGTACGATCAACTGGGACCAACAACTGTGGATTACCATGAACATCGGTGGCACTACTCAAACGGCGACACCTACATGGGACGGCGAAATGACCCCCCGCCTGTTACTGACGGCTGTGCCGTATGCCTTCCAGGCTGCCAAGGCTAGCCAGTTGCAGGTGCTTGCAGGTGCTAACACTGCGACCCTGAGCTTTGCCGGTTCATTCGGACAGAACACGACTGTCACATTGCCTGACCCCGGCGCAACAACAGCAACAGTTTGTTATCAGGGGTCGGCCAGCTGTGGCTTCGCAACAGGGACGTCCGGCAGCTACATCCAGAATGGTACTTCAGTGCAAACGAGTGCCAACTTCAATATCCGCTCCGCCGCTACCGGCTCGGTGGGTGCTGTAGTGCAGGGTGCCAGTGGTCAAACCGCCGACCTGCTCCAGCTGCAAAGTTGGAACGGTACGACCGCCACAAACGTCTTTAGCGTTAACAACAGCGGCGTTACAACACTCGCGGGCGGCCAGACAATCGACATCACAACTGCGACTGCCGCAACTGCGACTGCCCTGACCTTGGCACCGGGGGTCTCGAGCGCGGCTACGACGACTGGTGCTGGCTTGAATCTATACGGTGGTGCAGTAAGCGGTACTACGACGGTAACTGGCGGCCAGGTTACGATCCAGGGCGGCAATGCTACCGGCGGCAGCGGCACCCGAAACGGCGGTGCTGTAACTATCGACGGCGGCACGGGCGCTAGTGCAAATGGCGCAGTTAACATCGGTACGGCAAACTCCCCGACAATCAATATTGGGTCGGTAGGTACGACCGCTAAAGCAACAGCCATCAACATCGGCACGACAACGACGACTACATCTGGTGCTATCCAGAGTATTACGATTGGCTCAAACAGTAACCTGGCACACACTACGGTCATCCAGGGTGGCAGCGGCAACGGGGCTGGCTCGGAGGCGATCCGTCTGGTACCACAGACGACTGGCGGTATCGCTATCGGTTCTACAACGGGCACCGGTACGATCACGCTTGGGCAGTCTGCGGCAAGTAACACGATCAACATCGGTAATGCAAACTTTACCGCGGCCAACACACAAACAATCAACATTGCAAACGGCAGCCAGAGCACGGCAGCCAGTACCTTGAACGTTAACATTCTATCGGGTGCAGCCGGCAGTACTGGTACGGCGTTCCTTAACTTAGGCAACAATGATCGGGTACAACAGATAGATATTGGTAACGTAGCTGCTGATGGCAACCGAACACTAAACTTGTTCACAGGTAACACTATCGCCAGTACGACCGATACGATCAACATCGGTACGGGCAACGCTGCGGGGAGCAAGGTAATCCATATTGGTGACGGCACGCCATCTGGTTCGGGTGTGAACACTATTACAGTTGGTTCCACGGCGCTTACTTCTACGACGACGGTGCAGGGCGGTACGGGTTCTGGTGCGGTGTCTATCCAGGCTGGCACTTCGGGTACGATTTCGCTGGGCAGCACCAACGCCAACACGGTCACTATCGGCGCAACCGGCGTTGCTACGGCGGTGAACGTCAACGGCGGTAACGGCTCCTCGGGTAACATCACGCTGCAAACGAACAACGCGGCAACCGGCGTAATTGTGAAGTCTACCACTAACTCTACTGCTGCCTTCGTTATTCAGGATTCGGGTGCGACCAACACGTACTTAAATGTGAGCACTTCGGGGCAGGCTATAACGGTAGGCTACAGTGGCAGCACTACTACGCTGAACGGCACAGTGAAGGTTGCTACGCTTGGTGCGTCAACTGCAAACTCTGCGTCGGTGTGCCGTGACACCAGCACGAATACCCTCACGTCTTGTGACGCGAACACTACAGGCAAACCATTCCTGCAGGGCGGCAATACTTTTGGCGTGGCTGGTGATTTGGGTACAAATGACGCGTTTGCGCTTAACGTCCGTACTGGCGGCACCACCCGCTTAACGGTTGGTGCCACTGGCGGCTTGTCACTGGCAGCCGGGAACACACTTACTGTAACGTCTGCACTTACTAGCCTTACCGGCGCTACGACTGGGGACGCATTAAACGTCAGCAACTCCACCTCTACGGGAAACATCGCAGTCTTTAAGGACAACGCTACGGCGGTAGCAACAATTGCTGACGGCGGCAGTGTGCTGCTGCAAAATTCGAGCAACTCGGCTACTGCATTCCAGGTGCAAAATGCACTCGGTACTGCCGTTGCCTTCGATGTTGATACGACAAATACGCGTATTGGTGTCGGCACGGCGGCTCCATCATACAACCTAGCCTTTGGTGCTGGCGCCAACCGTACCATCGGTGTTGAGACGCAAACCGCCAGCAACACCGCCGGCAACAGCTTAACTATTTCTTCGGGTGCAGGTAATGGCACTGGGGCGGGTGGTGCGCTCCTAATCCAGGGCGCTGCCGGTGGCTCTACTAGTACTGGTGGCGCAGGCGGGGCAGTGAACATTACCGCAGGCAACGCTGGCGGCAGCGGCAACAACGCTGGCGGCAACATCGTGCTGCAGGCTGGTGCCTACAGTGGCAGCGGCGCTAGCGGCGCAGTCATCATAAAAAACGCCACTAACGGCGAAGGCTTTATCGTAGAAGACTCAACGGGCGCGCATAAATTCATAAGCGTAGACACCAGTGACCTGGTAGTGAACCTCGGCACCACAGGCACAGAAGTCTCCTCTACAACAGTAAATATTGGCACTTCAACCGCACAGGACCAATATGTGAATATCGGGTCGACGGCTAGTTTTGGCAGTACGAATATTGCGGGCGGCAGCGCCGGTATAAACATCGGAACTTCTACTGGCACGGCTCAAATAGTTAACATCGGCGGCACGAGCGGGGCGGCTGCAAATAACACAACAGTACTTATGCAGGGTGGCAACACGGGCGCGGCGGTACAGATTCAGGCGTTGGCCAGCGGTAGTATTAGCATTGGTACGAACAACGCCGGCAACATTGTCCAGATTGGTAGCAATACACTTTCCACTGGTACGCAGGTGATTAACGTCGGTAATAACTCTACTAGCGGCGGCACTACGAATATTACGATTGGTACCGGCTCGGGCGCTACTGCCGGTACTACTTCGGTGCAGGCAAAAACATCTATAACGCTTTCTACGAACGGTGTTGGCCGCGTATTTATGGATAACACGGCTACGATGTACCTAGGCGGCAGCGCCGCTAGCGTGGCTGCGCCTAATGACTCCACTATCCAGGGTGCAGGCGCTAGTGCGGCAACGGTGGCTGGTGCTGCCGTTAAGATTCAGGGCGGCACCGGCAACACTACTGGTAACGGCGGTAAAGTGACGCTTCAGGGCGGCACTGCCGGTGGTAGCGGCGTGAAGGGACTCATAGAATTAAACGGTGGCACCTACTTCACGACCGGTTCGTACTCCAGCGGTTCCACGGCCACTATCACTCAAAGTGTGGTTGACTCCAACTCTGCAATCCTGGCATCCGCGACTGCAACAAGCCTGACGTTCACCGTGCCCACGCCTACAAACGGTGCCAGCCAAGCCGGACGCATCTTATATATAATCAACAGCGGCTCTAACGCATTTACGCTGAGCTTTGCCTCGACCAGTTTTACCTTAAACCCGGGCAGCACAGCGAGCCTTGTGTATACCGGCAGTGCCTGGACGAGCGCCGGTGTGGACGCAGCCACATTGCAAAATGCCTACGGCAACAGCTCTGGCAGTACCACGCCAGAAATTTTGTTAGACACTACGCGTCGCGGGCTTGATGTGCAGGATGCCAACACGACGTTAGGCAGTACAGAAGCGTTGCTGTCGGTGCGGGCATCGGCTACGGCAACTACGCTTGGCAACTCATTGTTTACGGTGAACGCGAGCGGCAAGGTCGGCATTAATATAGGCTCTACCTCTACTACGCCAACAATTAGCAACGACCTCTCGTTTGGCCAGATCGCTGGCGCAACTACAGCGCGCACCATTGGCGTAGAAGTGCAGGGCACTACTAACATCGGTGGCAACGGCTTAACGGCAACAGCCGGTACTGGCAATGGCACGGGCGCGGGCGGTCAGCTGACCTTGCAGGGTGGCGCTGCTTCGGCTACGGCTGGTTCGAACGGCGGCGCTGTTAGCATTTTGGGTGCGGTTGGCTCCAGTACGGGGACCGGTGGCACGGGTGGTAACATCCTGTTGAGTGCTGGCAACGCTGGCGGCTCAGGCGCTAACGCTGGCGGTAACATTACACTGAATCTGGGTGGCGCTACAAGCACTGGCACCTCGGGCGCGTTCTTTGTGCAGAACACGCTGGGTGCAAACCTGCTGACGGTTGACCCATCCAACACCTACAACGGCTTGAACCTGGCTTTGAACCCTGGCGCAGAAGTATCCGGTACCTTCGCTACTAACTGGACCGCACATGCTGGAACTGGCTCCCCCACAATTACGCAAACTTCAACAAGCGGCGAATTTGCTAGCGGCACTGCTGCTGTAAAGGTCGCCACCACCAACGCCAACCAGGGTGTGCGCAACAACTTGGGCGCTGCCTTAACGGTAAGCACGACGTACATTGTGAGTTTTTCGGTTAAGTCGAGCACTTCCATAACTGATCTAACGGTTGCATATTACCGCAACAACACACCAACTCTGGACGTATCCTGTAGCAACTACAGCTCGCAGGCCGCCGACAGTACAGGCTGGAAGAAAGTCAGCTGTACGTTTGCCACCACTAGTAATGCTGGTGCGGCTACCGCCTTCCTGGCGATTACCCAGGTGGCTAGCGCAACCCGCAATATTTTTATTGACAACTTGAGCATCGTCGCCCAAAACAGTAGTGGTACGTCTAACGTTGGCGACTTGAAGGTTGGTGGTGCGCTGAGCCAGGGCTTAACATTGCTTACCCTAGACACATACGCTGGCACACCGTTCACAGGTAGCAACAGCTCGCTCGCTGGCTCGATGTACTTCGACACCACTTCTGGCAAAATCCAGTGTTACGACGGCAGCTCGTGGGGTGCTTGTGGTGCCGCGCCAAACGGCATCGTAACCCTCACGCCAGAATATGCCGGCGCTGTGTTGAACGGCTCGGGCATTGGTACTATGACCTCCGACTTCTGTGCCAACAGCGCTGCCCTCACCGTAGGCACACTGTGTGGCACGAACGATGCCCGTAACTTCTACAAGTGGACATCGCCGCAGGGCACTGCCCAGGCGTACTCAATCTACGTAACGTACAAGTTGCCGCCAACATTTAAGGCGTTTGTATCTGGCAGCACCAGCCTGACCGGCCTTGTAGACAACACTACAAACGCCACGGTGAAGTACGCCATCTTTAAGAGTACCGGCAGCGCAATTACATCGTGTAGCGCACTTTCTACAGTGGTGGGATGGAACGGCTCAAGCGCTGTGGGCACGGCAAATACATGGACGAGCGGTGTTGCCGGTACGCTTTCCGGCACTACAGATCCGTCGGGCTGTAGCTTCGCGGCAGGCAACAACATCATTTTCCAGATACAGGTTTTGGCAAACAGCAACGCCTCTGCTTATGCTGAAAACCTTAACTTCCAGTACTCCAACCAGTAGCATTGCAGTTGACTCTGTAGGTCGTGAAGGAGTCGCTATTTCCGGGGGTAAGGTTGCCTGGCTCCAAGTAGCGCAAGGCTCAAAGCGGACATTTGTATTGGATGACGGCATATCGGTCACCGGCTACGGCGACACCACTCTATAGCGTGCACCTAAAGACATCATTAAGGGCGACATTAAAATAGTTCCACAAACCCCGCCGGTTATAAGCTAAAGCGAGCAGTGCCGCGGTGTATTACCGGTGGCACCCGTGGTACAATACTACTAAACCATTAGGGGAATAGCTGCGGCAATGGTAATAAAAATACGTCTTAAAAAGCCTTCTTTCGCGCGGTATGCGCGGCTGTTCCGCATGTTCAAAAACGGGTGGGTGCGTGTTGCTTGTATTGGTATAGTGCTGGCACTTGTTACGCTGGAATTGAACGTAGTGCTACAGCCATATCTGGTGGCGCACACATATGCGATGGGGAATGCGGGCACTGTGCTGTCGCAAAAAGATAGTTTTTTGGGCGACAAGCTGGTATTCGACAGCAAGAACCAGGTGTTTTTGTTTAATCAAGGCTACAGCCCAATACAAGACACCGACACGAATGGGGGTGGTGCTAAAATTACCGCCAAAGCCTACCAAGACCCCGCTAAGGGTCTAGAAGTGAGCGACCCAATCAACGAAATTGAATTTACGCTTATACCAAAGTTCGACCTGTTGCAGGGGAAGCAGGATGGCAACCGTGTTGTGTACCCACTGCGCAACGGTACGGGTTGGTTGGTGTACACCATGCAGGCAACCGGTGTAAAAGAAGACGTTGTGCTAGACCACGTTAACGGCAACAACATGGACTTAACATATGACATGAAGCTAGATGACGGTTTTGTAACGCGCCTGCAAAAAGACGGTTCGGTAGGGGTGTTTGGCCCAGACGCCACGCTGACCGGCCACATATCAACCGGCAACGACAAAGACGCGGCCCTGTTGCGTAACGCGCGTAAAAATGCCGCTAAAACCAAACTTTACTTTAGTATGCCAGCGCCAGTGGCATACACAACCACCGGTGATGATGCTGGCATAAGCGTGCATTACGAAGTGGATGGTACAAAAATAAAAACAGTGGCTCGCAATTTGAAGAAAGGCCACTATCCGCTTACGATCGACCCGAGCGTGACAGTTACTAGCACGTCTGACCTTTTTCGTGACACCAACCCAGAATCGAACGCCGACTTTGATGCCACCACAGGTAGTATCACCCGTGGTAAGGTAACGGGCGGCGTTATACCGGCCTGGACGGCCAACACCAACAACCTCGCAACAGCGCGTTTTTTGCACGGCGGCACCATTTACGACGACTACGCCTACGTAGCAGGTGGTGCTGGCGCAGGTAGTACCACTAACCTTACGACTGTAGAATTTGCGCGTCTCAGCACCGTAAACCAAACTATTGGCACCTGGAGCACGACAACCGCGCTTCCTACCGGCTTATCACGCTTTACCCTGTTGGCCTACAACGGATACCTGTATGCAATTGGCGGCGCCACTAGTAGCACGAGCTGCGGTACGGATAGCAACAATGTGTATTACAACCGCATCCAGGTAAATGGCCAGCTCAGTGGCACTTGGAGCACTACGGCTACATTACCAAGCAGCGTGTGCGGCGTAGGCGCGGCAGTGTATAACGGCAAGATGTATGTGGCGGGCGGACGCACTGGATCAGCGACTAGCACAGGTATCACTACTACGGCTTACGCGACGGTTAACCCGAACGGTAGTTTAGGCACCTTTACCTCCGATGACTCCACATTGCCAGCAGCACGTTTCGATACTGACTTACGCATCTACAACGGCTACGCCTACATCATTGGCGGTAACTTAAATGGCACGCTCACCAACACGGTGCTGTATGCGCCGCTCGCCAGCGATGGCAGTTTGTATGGCGGCGCGGGTACGGCTACATGGAAATCGGCCAGCTCATTTGGCACGGCGCGTTCTAACGGAGGCTCCAGTTTTACTGCAACTAACGACGGCTACATGTATGTACAGGGCGGGTGCAGCGCGTACACGAGCGATTCGTGTACTTCTGTGAGGAATGAAATACAGACCGCACAGATTAACGCCGACGGCACGCTTGGCCCATGGTCTGACGTGGCCACTACCATCGCCTCACTGTCACGCGTAGGCAATACTATTGCGTTGTGGCGCGGCACTATTTACAGCTTTGCGGGCTGTACAGGCATGACTGCTGGTGTGGTCTCATGTGTGAGCGGCAACACTATAAATACCCAATCGTACAGCAAGATTAGTGACCCGGGGCAGGTAGGCCCGGTGAATAGTACGACTGCCATACCGACAGCCATGTTCGCGCATGGGAGTGTAGTTAATGCCGGCCGAATCTACGTAGTAGGCGGCTGTATTAAGGTGAGTTGTGAAACAGGCACCGCAGACACTACAGGGAATACTAGTTACGCCACATTGAACGCCGATGGTACTGTAGGCTCCTGGACAACCGACAGTACAAACCTTTTAAATGGTGCTACTGGCTTAGCGGCCTTTGGTATGGCGGTGTATAACAACTATTTATATGCAACCGGCGGTTATACAAGTGCCGGCCCCTCCAGGAACGTATATTATGTGCAACTTAACGCCAGCACGGGCGCGCTTACGGGTGCTTGGACGTCGCAGGCGAACAAATTAGGTGCAACTACCACCTATAACTCGGCGGTGGCCTACCGCGATTTCTTATTCGTATTTGGCGGCTGCATTAACAACACGACAGGTTCGGCTGGTTGTAATAATTACCGTAACACCAACTACCGGATGCCATTGGCGGCCGGCGTCCCGGGGACGCTTACGACCAGTGCAGCCACCGGAAACTTCCTGAATTTACCTACTGCAAAAGGGCTCATGGCACCCGCGCTATATAACGGGTATATATATTTAGCAGGAGGGGCTACGGGCGCAGTTGGTCAAACGAATATTATCTTTTATGCCCGCATCGCGGATAACGGGAATATTACGGCGTGGCTGGGCACATCCAGCGGTGTCAACGGAACAACAGCAAAGCTCGCACACAACTTGCGGCGTGCGGACGCGGTTGCTATGAACGGCTATTTATATGTATTCGGCGGCCACGACGGAGGTGGCCCTACCACGTACGGGGATATTGAAATTGGCAAGATAGATATGTCTACCGGCGATATCTCCGGCAGTACGCTTACGAACTCGGTGATCCAAATAACACCGCGGTGGGATGAACGCGCCGTGTTCTCGAACGGATATATGTACGCCACGGGCGGTTGTTCGGTGGGCGACCCGCCAAACCTATGTTCTACCATGTCCACGCTTACCGAATATGTGGAGGTATTTAACGCTGGCAATAAGGGTACAAGTACGTGGGCTAACAACACAAACGTATACAGCGGCAATGTTGTAAGCCCGGCGACTACCGCTTACAACGGCTATATTTATAAGGCGGGCGGGTGCAGTACCTACACGGTGGGGACTAACTTCTCTAACCCGTTTTGTACGGCGAATGTAAACACCACAGCATATGCGACCCTAAATCCGGATGGCACCATCGGCAGCTGGACTCCCGGCCCTAACCTGACCGCCAGCAACTCGCGAGGCGGAGGCTGCCTAGTGCAGCAGGGAGGGTATCTGTATTACATTGGCGGCGAAGATAACGCTGGCAATGGCACGGCAACGATACTGTATAGTCAGATTGGCGCAAACGGCGTCCCGGGTTCGTGGTCACAGTCAACAAACGGTCTGCCTGCAGTGCGTTCGTGGCATGGCTGTGCGACGTTCGGCGACCGCATTTACGCAACCGGCGGCATGGATGGTTCCGGCGCTGAGCAGACCTCAGTATACTACAGTCCGCTCCTTGCGACGGGCGGTAATATAACAAGTGCCTGGAGTACGGCTACGGCGTTTACCGGTGTACGCGCACACCACAGCACGGTAATCATCGGTGGTTACTTATTTGCGATGGGCGGCGACGACGGCACCTCTGCCTTATTCGATGTGCAATCGATTGCTGTTGACCCGTCAACGGGTAACACAAGCGGCTCCTGGCAGTACTCGCGCGAGATGCCGCAGGGAGTCAGCTATCAGTCTGTGGTGGCGGCGAACGGATATGTGTATTTATTTGGCGGCCGCACGTCGGCTACGGCCTGTATCAGCAATACGTATATAGCGTCGGTGAATAGCACCGGGCGGTTAAGTGGCTGGTCGCAAGCGGTAAACAACTTTACGACCGCACGCTTTGGCGCTGGCTCCGCATATTACAACGGTTACTACTATTTGCTTGGTGGGAACGACTGTACCAACATAATCAGCTCGAATGTCATCCAATATGGCGGCCAGCAGTCGCAGGCCATGAAGACGCTTATTTCCAAGTATGCCGACTTTAACGGTGATGGTACGCCGCGTAGCTTCGTAGGCTACCTCACTAATGCCGTCAACAACAGTGTAGATATCGAGAAGTGGCGTATGCAGTACAAGTCTAGCCGTGAAGCCGCCAACGCCTGGGGTGTAACTACTACTGTATCCCCACTAACTAACCAACTTAAAAACACCGTGTTTGCGTACGACGGCAGCAGTACCGACGTGAAGGTGGTGCGTTGGTTTGTGATGAGTTGGGACATTAACATGGAGCAGAGCTTCACATTTACAGACGACACCAGGCCGACTATTTCGCAGTACGAATTGTATTATTCGCCACCACCCGGTAAGCGCCTGATGCACGGCAAGGACTTCCGCGACCAAACCCAACAGGATCTTGAAGCAAATCCGTAGCCGCGTCTTGTATACTGGATAGTGCGATGAGGGATATTAAACGGCGTATAACTACAGACAGGCCACGGATGGCGCTCCGGCGTTCAGCTGACGGCCGTTTAAAGCCCGCCACTAGTGAGGCCGACATTGCCGATATCTGGGCAGAACAAAAGCGTATCCAGCTACGGGAGGCAATTGATCAACAGAAGCGCAAGGCGCTCAAAAAACAGCGTCGTAAAGAGGGTGGATTTTGGCGGCGCCACGCCACCAAGGCGAGTCCGCAAGTTGCCAGCGCCCAAAAACTATCTGTGCATCCGGCAAGCTCAACCAAAGAAATAGAAATTCGGCTAAGCATGCCTAAAGTGCATTTGCCGCACCCTGCGGACGTCTTGGAGCGCCTGCGCCGTATTCTGGCGTCACTGGTGAGCACTCGCCGTCGCGCATTCGCCCTCGCCGGTGTTATTGTGCTGGTCTTGGGTTATGTTGGATTACAACTGATGGCTCACCCCAAAAAGCATGATAACTTAACTAAGAATGATACTAAAACGGCCGTTCTCAGTCCCACCCAACAATCCCAGACACCCGATTTTAAAACAGTGCTGCCTATAGACAAAAAGATTGAAGACCTTGGCGGTTGGGGTAGGGTGAGCCCGGTTGGGGCTGCACCTGCGTTTGCGTATTCGGATTCTTTGGGCGGCGTGCACATTGTAGTAACGGAGCAGGAACTGCCGGACGATTTTGCATCCGACGTCCCAGGTCGCATAGCAAAAACTGCCAAGCAATTTAACGCTTCCAAAAAGCTGACTACAACCGAGGGCTCGGACGTATATGTGGGCATCGCAGCTAATGGCGCCCAGTCGGTAGTTACCAGTAAAAATGGACTGCTTATATTGATGCGCTCTACATCTGTGATTAGCGACCAAATTTGGAGCGATTACGTTTACTCTCTTGAGTAACTAGCCGGATCCGGCTAGTTACTCCTTACGCTTTTCTGGTGGCGGCGTGCGACAGGCAATGGTATACTGTGGCCGAAGAGGGAATGATGAAACAAACAACCATTGCGGTAATCAATCAGAAGGGCGGCGTTGGTAAAACAACGACAGCTACTAATCTTGCCGCACAGCTTGCGTCGGATAGTACTTCGGTACTGTTGGTGGATTTAGACCCCCAGGGAAACGCATCAAGCGGCCTGGGCCTAGACAGGGACAGCACCGGCGCTACGAGCTACGAGGTGCTGTTTGGCCATGTCGGCCTCGACCAAGCCGTACAACCCTCAGGCAGGGATGGCTTGTATGTCTTGCCAGCTAATGCTAATCTGGCAGCGGCTGAGGTGGAACTTGTCAGCCTGCAAGGGCGCGAGTTTGCCCTGCGCAAAGCATTGGAGCCGGCAGCCTACGACTACATTATTATCGACTGTCCACCGGCACTCGGCCTGCTTACTATTAACGCGCTTTCTGCAGCAGATAGTATCCTTATCCCGGTACAGTCGGAATACTACGCACTTGAAGGCTTAGGGCAGCTCCTGCAGACCGTACAACGCGTAAAAGAGGTATTGAACCCGCAGCTTGACCTGCTGGGTGTGGTACTTACTATGTTCGACAAGCGTACCAGCCTGTCCGAGCAAGTCCAGGACGAACTGGATAACCATTTCGGCGACAAAGTGTTCAAGACGGTTATACCGCGCAATGTGCGCCTGGCTGAAGCACCCAGCTTCGGCAAAACCATCTTTGAGCATGACCGCTGGAGCAAAGGTGCCCGTGCATACAAACAATTCGCCAAGGAGGTAGCAAAACGTGCCAACGGTTAAAAAATCTGGTTTAGGACGGGGCTTCGACGCACTTATTCCTAAGAGTGTCGACGCTGCAGTATTATTTGACGACCAAGACCGCATCCAGAAGCTGGACGTGTCTGTTGTCGTAGCCAATCCCAATCAGCCGCGCCAGCATTTTGATGAAGACGCATTGGCTGGCTTGGCGGAGTCCATTAAAAACCACGGCATCGTGCAACCACTGGTCGTAACCCCAGCAGGTAAGGGCAAGTTTACTATTATTGCTGGCGAACGGCGCTGGCGTGCTGCCCAAATGGCCAAACTCCAAAAGGTGCCTGCTATTGTACGCACCACCAAAGAGTTGGAAAGCTTAGAGATAGCTATTGTAGAAAACGTACAGCGCGTAGACTTGTCTCCGTTGGAACAGGCCGTTTCCATCGAACGCCTCCATCAGCAATTCAGCATGTCCTATGATGCTATTGCCAAGCGTCTCGGCAAGGCTAACTCTACGGTCAGTAACACGGTACGTTTGCTGGAGCTGCCTGAAGCTGCCCAGGAAGCGCTTCGTAACCGTAAGATTACCGAAGGCCATGCCCGTACGATATTGGCTTTAAAGGACTCGCCGGAAAAGCAGGCAGAGCTGCTAGCTGGCATTGTACGCCACGGCTGGTCTGTGCGTCAGGCCGAACAATTTGTGACCTCCATTAAAGAGGGCTTCAAAGAAGAAGCTGCCACTAAAGAGCGTATGAGTACTGAAACGCCAGCTACCAAACACCTGAGTAAACGTATCGGCGCCCCAGTGCATATTCGCCGTACCGCCAAAGGCGGCCGCCTCGAGATAGCTTTTAAGACCGACGAAGAACTCGAAAAAATCCTCTCCTCACTTTAGTTATTACATTTAGAAAACGCCTACATTTTATCGAGAAACTCCAGCCCAGAGTGGAGCCGGATAAAGATAGCCTGTGGCTATCTGTTCCGCGCGTGAACGGTTTCTCGATAAAGTGTAGGCGTTTTCTAGGCTATTTAGTAAGAGGTGAGGATTTTTAGAAGCGTTTCATGTCGCCGATGGGCAGTACACGGACGACTAGCTTGCCGATGATGTTGCGTGTTTCGACAGGGCCAAAGGCGCGTGAGTCTAGGGAGTTAGTACGGTTGTCGCCTAATACATAGACGTAGCCGTCAGTAATCTTAACGTCAATGTCTCCGGCTGTATCAACCAGTGTGCGGTTGTAAGGCAGGGTAGTGTCCGGCTTGAAACCATCCGGGTGTGCGGAATTGTAGATAGTTACGACGTTGTCTTTGACGACTACGCGGTCGCCCGGCAGCCCGATAACACGCTTAATAAGCTGTTTGCCTGGGTCTTGGCCGAATTCGTTAAGCGCTGGCTCGGTAAAGACGATAATATCACCACGGTTCGGCGTGTATGTACTGTGGGTTACCTTTGCCCAGGTACGGGATAATTTCCATACAATAAGACGGTCGTTATTGAACAGCGTACGCTCCATACTAGGGCCGTCTACCTGATACGACTGGAATACGAATACAGTCAGCAATACGGCGATAAATGGCGCTATAAGCAGGATAGCGATAGTCGAGAGAATACTCCGGAGACCTTCTCCGTCAGGCTGCCGTCCATAAGAGCGATGCGGCTGCGAATCATTGTTTGGCTGCTGTGCGGCCTGGTGGGTTGGGTCTGTATACATTACAAGTTTAAAGTATAAGGCAAACCCATCAAATATGCACATAATGCAGGTTCGCTAGTGCCTTTTACTGGACTGGATGCATGGCGGAACGTATAATCATAACCAGATTAAAGAACTACGGTATTGCTGATGGTGCCCAGGCGGCGAACAACTACTTCTAAAACGAAATACCTCAGTCTAAGCGTTGGCCTGTTGGTTTTTTTAGTGGGCATTTCGCCGTTAAGCGCGCAAGGTGTATCTTCCATTGCGCAAGGTTTCCAGACCCAGGACGACAATATTGTTTCCGGGGCAATCGTAGGCCTCAAGGATGGTTCGCCGAATACAGTAGAACTAAGCACTAGCACTACGAACGATTCGATGGTGGGCGTCGCAGGCGAAAAGTCGTTGCTGGAATTGTCTAACGGAGCCTCCAGTGTGCAGGTGGTTACTGATGGCATTACGCCTACCCTGGTCAGTAATATCAACGGTGACGTGAAAACCGGCGACAAGATTACATCTTCGCCTATTTCCGGGGTTGGTATGAAAGCTACCAGCAGCACAGTAATTATCGGTACGGCCCAGTCTGACTTGTCGGCATCCAAAACAGGCACCCGGACAGTGACTGATAAAGGCGGCAAAACCAGCGATGTAAAGATCGGTGCTATTTCGGTGCAAGTGGATAAAGTGTTCTATGAGCCGCCAAATGTCGAAAATAGCTATCTGCCACCCGCATTCCAGCAACTTGCCAATAATGTCGCCGGCCGCCAGGTGTCTCCGGTCCGCGTGATTGTGGCAGCGTTGCTTATTTTGTTCTTATTTGTGACAGTTACGATCCTGTTATATTCGTCTGTCCGTGCCAGTATTATTTCGATTGGACGAAATCCGCTTTCAGAGAATGCAGTGCGCAAAAGTTTGCTGGAAGTCGGCCTGACGGTCGTTGGCGTTTTTGCATTCACTGTAATTGTAATTTATCTGATCCTTACAATTTAGCCTAACACTGTAGGACTATCCACAGCTTAAGAAGTAAAACGTGTGGTAAAAAATACTTCATATTCAGTAGGAATTGAAGCATAAGCGGAGTAAAATATTAACAGGGAGTTCTCTCTGGAATTAGAGAGCCGAATAAAACAAAACATCGTGGAAAACCAAAACCAAAACACGAATGTTGTGCCTGTGAGCGATGGTGGAGATTTGAGCCAACCCTCCTCAGATGGTTATGACCCTAGTGCGCTTAACAGCGATAGCTTATCTGGCGATAGCAAAATTATGGCTACGCCTTCAGCTGAGCTGAGCAGCGAATACACACCCTCGTACGACGGGCCATTGCAGCTCCGTCATCGAGGGCATATGTTCATGTACGCCACTATCGGTGTTGTGGTCATTGTGATGGCGGCAATCAGTTTCGCGGGCTACCTCGTTAGCCAGAAAAAGACCGCCGAGAAAATAACTTCAAACGTAAGCAGTGATTATCAGACGCAGCAAATCCCATTGTCAGGTTTTATCCAGAGCTCACAAGGGATAAACATCGGCGCCAGCAACGTCGTTGTGAACGGTGCTTTGAAGTTGAACGAGAGTCTGGTAATCTCCCCATCCGTACAGCCCAGCGCACCTACTGCTGGCCAGATGTACTACGACCGCAACACTAACCAGCTGGCTTTTTACAACGGTACCGCCTTCGTTCCGCTAACTGGCAACAGTACGGTAACGAACCCGGGCGTTGAGAGCATTAACGGCATACGCGGCAATCTGATCCTGGGCGGGGGCCTGAGCGTAGTAGGCAACCAGATTAACGTCGAGTTCCCGCCGGTAACGTACCCGGCATTCCCGGCGCATGTATCGGCTATCGGTGGGGTAAGCGGCGACATAGCTGTCGGCGGTGGCTTGCGTATGAGCGGCAATACTTTGCAGAACTCCGGTATTGTTGGCATCAGCGCCGGCAGCGGCATCGCATTGACCGACAACGGTGACGGTAACTTTACCATCACAAACACCGGTGTGGCGGGGAATGTAATCACTACGCCTACTGCTGGTACCAGCGGTACTATCCCGCTGTTTACCGGTAGCCAGACTATCGAAGATTCAGTAATTACCCAATCAGGCAGCAATATCACTGTCGCTGGTGATCTCGATGTGGCCGGTGGCTTGACGCTGGGCAACGCCTTGGCCGTCAGTGAAGGCGGGACGGGTGCCACCTCGTTAGCGGGTAACGGCGTAGTTGTGGCAAATGGCACAGCACCGCTTACCTCGGTTACCGCCAGCACCGCTGGCCTTTGTTTCGTTTCGACAGTCGGTGCGCCAATATTTGCCGCTTGCCCGAGCGCCACGGGCGTAAGCTCGCTGAATGGCTTATCTGGCTCCCTGACTGTTGCGAATGCAAGCGCTACCGGCAGCACGATCACTATCGACGATGCCACCACCGGTACTAAGGGTATCGCCAGCTACAACAGCGCTAACTTCTCTGTTACGAGCGGCGTCGTGAATACTGTACAAAATATTAGCTCAACTTCCACGCCAACCTTTAGCGGTGTCAATACCAACGCGATTACCCCTAGTGGCACGCTGACCATTGGCTCTGCATCCCAAAGCTTTACAGTGCAGGGTACGGCATCATCCGTATTTACTGTTACGGGCAACAGCCACAACACGACATTGGGCTTTAACGGTGTGGCGTCAGGCGATGTTACATACAACCTCGACCGCGCTGTATCGGCTGGCACATACGGCATCTGTACAACGGCCGGGAACTGTGTGGGCGTTGGTGGTGGCGTCACGAGCCCTGGCGGTTCCGCGAACCGTCTTGGCAAGTTTAACGGCGCACAATCATTGATTGACTCATCAGTCAGTGATGACGGTACCAACGTAACAGTTAACGGCACGGCTAATCTGGTAGTGCAGGGCGGTAGTGCTACATTAGGCACATTGACGCAGTCCGGCACACTAGTGTTGAGTGACGGCAATAGCCACACTGCTGCACTAGTCATCAGCGGCTTGTCGGCTAACCGGACCTACACGATCCCTGACGCTGGTGCCAATGCAACCTTCTGTTTAAGCTCTGGTAACTGTGTGGGCGGCGGTAGCGGCAACGCGCCAAACGCTGCTGAATATCTGGTGGCTAATCTGAATGGCACGCTCACCAACGAGCGTGCTCTGGCTGCGGGCACTAACGTAAGCCTTACCGACGGCGGCGCAAACAGCACGATGACCGTTGCTACAGTGCAGAACCCTACCTTCAGCACCAGTGTTACGACGCCTTTGATGCAAAGCAGCGGCGCACTGACAATCTCCAGCGCTGCTGGCCAAATTATAGCCATTGATGCCGGCTCTACTATCCAGTTGCAGGATGATACGAATGTAACCGGTAATTTTGACGTTTCCGGCGGTTTCAATGCGGGTGCAGGGAATGCCTTCCAGATCAGTTCAGCGGGTGCTATTACTGCCGCTACAGGTATCACTAGCAGCGGTACAGTAACGCTGACTGGCCTGAACTGTACCGGTAACGCCAATGGCGGTGCCTTGACGACTAACGGTGCTGGCCAGTTGATGTGTAGCGATGACGACGGCGGCAGTGGCAGTGCTATCAGCGGCTCGGGTACGACGGGCAAGATACCGGTGTTTAGCGGTTCTCAGACGATCAGTAACTCCATTATCACCCAGACGGGTTCCAATATCACCATTGCCGGTGACCTTACACTGAACACTGCACTGAGCGTGGCTAACGGCGGTACTGGCCTTACTACTTTCGCTGCAAATGGCTTGGTATACGGCAACGGTACTGGTGCATTGCAGGTAACTGCCGCGGGCACTGGCGGCCAGGTACTGGTAGCTGACGCGTCCGGTGTGCCAACATTTATGAGCCTGAGTGGTGATATAAGTGTTTCTAGCATTGGGGCTGTAGCTATCCAGCCGAATGCTGTTGCACTGGGTACTGACACCACTGGCAATTACGTGGGTAGTATCGGCACGCTGACTGGTCTGACCACATCCGGCAACAGCGGCGAAGGCAGTACGCCAACGTTGAGTGTCAGTTACGGGTCAGTGGCTAACACGGCCGTACAAGGTAACATCACCTTTAACTGTCCGAGTGGTACGGGTAACTTAACCGGCGGCGGCACCAGCATTACCCTCGGCACTGGCGGTACTTGTGGCTCTATCAGTACCGTGAATAACCCATCATTTACCACTAGTGTAACATCACCGGCATTCATTCTGACCGGCGCAGGCAGTAACGGAACTGTATCAGTCGGCAACCTTGGCCAGAGCACAGCATACACGTTGCCTGACCCAGGTGCGGCAGCTGCTACAATCTGTATCAGCACTGGTAACTGTGCCACTACTGGTGCAGCTGGCGGTGACTTGACGGGTAACTATCCAAATCCAACCATTGCTAAATTACAAGGTACGAACTTGACTATCTCTGGCCCTTCAGGCGGCCAAATTTTGGTATATAACGGCACTAACAATACCTGGGAAAACCATGCTGTCAGTGGTGACATAGCTATATCCGAGACTGGCGTAAGCACTATCCAATCTAACAGTGTCGCCCTTGGCGCTGACACTACTGGCAATTACGTTGCGGGCGTCACGGCCGGTACCGGTACAAGCATTGGCGGCAGCGCAGGCGAAGGCTGGAGTGCTTCGGTGAGCGTACTGTATGGTAGTAGTACTGGTACCGCGGTAGAAGGTAGCCAGACAATTTCTATCGGGGCCGGTACGAACTTATCCGGCGGTGGCAGCATTACTTTGGGCGCAGGCGGCAGTGTAACGTTGAATGTTGCCAGCAGTCCAGTATTTGCCGGTACACTTGCAGTCCAAGGTGCGACTGCCACTATAGGTACGGGCAGCCAGGCGGGTAGCGTCGTATTGAATGACGGCTCCACTAACACTGCAACGGTTCAGACTGCAGCACTCGGTCAGAATACTACGTACATTTTGCCAGATGCAGGCAGCTCATCGGTAACCATCTGTCTATCCACTGGCAACTGTGCCGGTGCAGGGGGGAGCGTAGTAACGGGCGGTGGCAGCATTGACCGTTTGAGCAAGTTTGATGGCACGCAGTCTATTGCTGACTCATCTATATCTGACGACGGTAGTAATGTGACTATCAATGGCTCAGTAAACCTAGTAGTCCAGGGTGGTACTAGCACTATCGGCACTACTACTCAGGCCGGTACGCTGAAGCTGAGCGATGGCTCATCGAACACTGTATCGGTTGTAGCTTCAGCCTTGAGTGCTAACCGTACCTACACATTGCCCGATGCTGGCGGTGATGCGACGCTTTGTGTAGACACCGGTAACTGTATCGGTGGTGTTGGCGGCGCGCCTAATGCAGCGCAGTATCTTGTAGCTAACCTCGACGGCACACTCACTAATGAGCGTGCCCTGGCTGTTGGCTCTAACCTGACCCTGAACGATGCCGGTGCCAACGGTGCGTTCACTATTGCTACGGTAAATAACCCAACATTCTCTACGAGCGTCACAACCCCAGCCCTCCAGAGCAGCGGCGCCTTAACGATTACCAGTGCAGCTGGT
>Ga0075369_10000022_pt1 | contig 44375 bp, 49 predicted proteins | sample EndMethybrTD3034_FD_71400 | JGI IMG/M metagenome (GOLD analysis project Ga0075369, IMG submission 71400) | Populus endosphere microbial communities from Tennessee, USA - Endosphere MetaG P. TD hybrid TD303-4 | ecosystem: Host-associated > Plants > Roots > Endosphere | place: USA: Tennessee...
CCGCCGCGGCGGACGGCAGGTACCACCCATCGCATGAGAGGAAATCACCATGGATCGTGACCCCAGTGCCAATCAGCTCGATCCCGTCGAGCGCGAGACACCCTCAACGGGGCAGAATGACACCGGCGACGTGGGCGACGAAGCGGCGCGCATCATGAAAGAGCGGCGCGAAAAGGGCACGGCGCCGGAGCAGGTCCACAACCCAGTTCAGACCAAGAAGACGCCGCGGCCGTAACCCGCACCACGATCGCACTATGGCCGAATTTCGAAATGGCTTTGTCCGCTAACCGTCCGACCGCGCCCATGCGCGACCGCGAGCGTGGCGGCGCGGCGCTGATCATCATCGACATGATCAACTGCTTCGATTTCGTCGGCGCGGACAAGCTTCGAGCCCAAGCACGCCGGTTGATCGATCCAATCCTCCAGCTCCGGCAAGAGATGGACGCGCTGGGCGCGCCGACGATCTATGTGAACGACAACTTTGGTGAGTGGCATTCGGAAAAATCGAGGCTCGTTGACCGCGCCTTGGGGCATGCCGCAGAGATTGTCGCTCCGCTGGCGCCCCGCGACGAGGACTATTTCATCATCAAGCCTCAGTTCTCGGGCTTCTATGCGACGAATCTGCCGCTGTTGCTGCCTAAACTCGGGGCAAGCCGCCTTGTCGTGACTGGCGTTGCGACCGACATATGCGTGCTGTTCACGGCGGCGGACGCGCATATGCGCGACTACGCGCTATGGGTTCCTAAGGATGCCGTCGGAGCCGAACTCAAGAAGCGGAGCCGCGGCGCGCTCGACATCATGCAGGCGCACATGGACGCTGAGATCGCGCCCAGCTCGAAGCTCAAGATTGGCACCTGGCTCAAGACCCTCGACAAACAGGGCCTGCGCTAGTTCACCGAACAATCGGCTTGCCCTGCGCTTTGCTCGGCTTCTCAGCCCCGGCACCCGTCGCCGCGCCGTCCTGCGGAGTGTTTCGGCGCAGTTCATCGAGCCAAAGCCGGGCATTGCCATCGGACGGTGCGCGCCAGTCGCCGCGCGGCGACAGCGACCCGCCGGTCGTGACTTTCGGACCATTGGGCATGGCCGAGCGCTTGAACTGACTGATGCCGAAGAAGCGATAGAGGAACACTTCGAGCCAGCAGCGGATTTCGGGCAAGGCATAGGCGCGCCGCTGCGTTTCAGGGAGTCCTGGGGGCCAGCTGCCCTGCCCTATGTCATGCCAGGCATGATGCGCGAGAAAAGCCACCTTGGACGGACGAAGCCCGAAGCGCGTAATGTAGAAGATCGAGAAGTCGTGCAGCTCGTAGGGACCGATCTTGTCCTCGGTGCTTTGCAGTTCTTCCTCGACCGATTGGGGGACCAGTTCGGGCGAGATTTTGGTGTCGAGGATGTCGGCGAGCGTGGCGTTGACCTCGCCTTCGAACAGCGCGTGCGAAATCACCCAGCGCATCAAGTGCTGGATCAGGGTCTTCGGAACCGAGGCGTTGACGTTGTAATGGCTCATATGGTCGCCGACGCCATAGGTCGCCCATCCCAGCGCCCCTTCCGACATGTTGCCGGTCCCCAGGACTAGCCCCTCGCGCTGGTTGGCCGCGCGAAACAGGATATCGGTGCGCAGCCCGGCCTGGACGTTTTCGAATGTCGTGTCGAAAATCGGCTCGCCTGCGGCGTAGGGATGCGCGAGGCTCCGCAACATTTCCGAAGCAAGCGGGCGGATGTCGATCTCCTCGCCGGTGATCTTGAGCTCGCGCATGAGCGCGAGCGCATTGGTCCTGGTGCGCTCGCCGGTCGCGAAACCCGGCATCGTGAAACCGAGGATATCGGCCCGGTCGCGCCCCAGGAGATCAAAAGCCCGCGCCGCGACGATCAAGGCGTGGGTCGAATCCAGACCGCCCGAAATGCCGATGCAGACCCGCTTTATCCCCGTCGCTTCGAGCCGCTTGGCAAGGCCGCTTACCTGGATATTGAACGCCTCGAAGCAATCCTCGTCGAGCCGGCGCTCATCGTCGGGGACGAAGGGAAAGCGGTCGAGGCAACGGTTGAGGCCGATGTCGCCCGCCGGCGGATCGAACGCGAACCGAACGCGCCGGAAGGACGCGATTTGAGGACCATACAAGGCAGCAGCGCCATCGAACGTCCCTGTGCGCAGGCGTTCGAGTTGGAGACGCTCAACGTCGATATCGGCCACGATCATTTGCGAGGTCATCGAAAACCGCTCGGATTCGGCGAGCTTCTCGCCGAGTTCGAAAATACAGGCCTGTCCGTCCCAGGCGAGGTCAGTCGTCGACTCCCCGTAGCCGGCGGCCGAATAGATGTAGGCGGCCCAGCACCGACCCGATTGGGTTTGGCACAGCAGCCGGCGGCTGTCCGCTTTCCCCACGACGATATTGCTGGCCGAGAGGTTTGTCAGAATGAGCGCACCGGCCAGGGCGCCGAAGTCGCTCGGCGGAGCCGGCGCCCACAGGTCTTCGCAGATCTCGACGTGGAAGATGAACCCATCGAGGTCCTCGGCTTCGAACAGAAGGTCCATGCCAAACGGGGCTTTCACCCCCGCCAGGTCGATCTCGCCGCTCGTACTCCTGCCCGAGGCGAACAAGCGCTTCTCGTAGAATTCTCGGTAATTGGGCAGATGGCATTTCGGCACCACGCCCAAGACGTCGCCGCGGTGAATGGCGACCGCGCAATTGTAGAGACGCCCGGCCCGCCGCAGCGGCGCTCCGACCAGGAGGATCGGATTGAGATCGCGCGATGCGGCGATGAGCGCGGCGAGCGCCTCCTCGACCTTGTCGAGCAAGGCCTGTTGGAGCAGCAGATCGTCGATCGCGTAGCCTGAGAGACCGAGCTCGGGGAAGACCATAAGCGCCGCGCCTTGGGCATCGCCCTCTCGGGCGAGCTCCAGTGTGCGCGCCAGATTAAAATCGGGATCGGCGACCTCGCAGCGCGGCTGACAGGCGGCGACGCGTACGAACCCCTGCTGGTAGATCGACAGAAAGTCCTTAAGCGGCCTTCCGACCTGTGAATCTCGCTTGCTCGACCGGGTCACGACTACCTCCGCCCCTTCAAACTCGGCCCGCACGCTTTCGCTCCCAGCCGCCTCGGCAGACATCCACAGCGGCGATCTCGGCCTGGAACGAATGCGCGGAGACAAAGTTTTTTTTGGGCGACGATGGCAACCGAAGGGACGAGGCCGAAATGGCAGACGCAAATACGATGGACCTCGCAGACGCTCACACCGAGCAGCCCGATCTGAAAGGCCGCAAGGCGATCGTGACGGGCGGCACGACCGGTATCGGCCGGGCGATTGCGATACTGCTCGCGAGTTACGGAGTTAAAGTCTTCACCTGCGGCCGCACCAAGGAGCATCTCGACGACGCGCTGGCGCGCATTCGCGCGGTCGGGGATGGTGACGGCGTCGATGTCGACCTGTCCAAGCCCGACGATCTCGACCGCTTCTTCGCCGCTGCAGAAAAATATCTCGGCGGCATCGATATCGCCGTGATCAACGCCGCCGTCCCCGCCGACGCGCTCGCCGAGACGTCCGAGGAGGACGCGCGCTATCAGCTCGAAACCGACTTCGTCGCATACATCGTCACCGCGCAAGAAGTGGCGAAGCGCATGAAGGCGGGCAGCGACATCGTCTTTATCGGTTCGATGTCGGCCGTCTCGCGCAAGGGCGGCTCGTCGATCTACGTCGCCGCCAAGTCAGGAATACAGGGCTTTGCCGCGTCGCTGCGGCAGGAGCTCGCGGAGCAGGATATCAAGGTGGGCCTGATCGAACCCGGCTTCACCGGGGCGGACTTCCAGTATCCCGACTTTCCGCCCGAAAAGCAGCGCAATCTCATTCACGAGCATCGCATGCTGCGTGCCGAAGATCTCGCGGTTGCGACCCATTTCATGCTGACGCAGCCGCGGCGTACGGCCGTCTCGCTGATGCGCGTCGAGACGAGGCTGGAACATCCCTAGGTTGCGGGGCGGCTTCGGTCGCCGCTCAGGCGGCGGCGGTCGCGGTGCGTTGCGACAGTCGGCGTTGCAAGAAGGCAAGGACGAGCGCTTCCTCGGGACGCAGCCGATCGACGTCGCCGCGAAGCTCCTCCTCGACGCTGTCCAGTGCCTCGAGGCTCAGCGTGTCACTAAGATAGCTCTCGACGATTTCGGGGTGTACATAGCACTTTCGGCAGATCGTCGGGGTGTTGCCGAGCCGCGCGGCGACGGCTTCGATCGCCGCGCGGACGTTCTTCTTGGCAGCCGCCTGGCTGTCGACCTTCTCGTATTCCGACAGCGCCAATGCGGCGAGCACGGTGCCGTTCCAGGTCCGGAAGTCCTTGGCAGTGATGTCGCTGCCCGAGATTTCGCGCAGATAAGCATTGATATCGCTGGAGGTCACCTCGCGCTGCACGCCTTCATCGTCCAAGTACTGAAACAGGTGCTGTCCCGGCAGATCCTGGCTCGCCTTGACAATCTTCGCGACGCGGCGGTCCCTGATCTTGAGGCGCCACATCTTGCCGCTCTTGCCCTTGAAATGGAACCGTAGCTCGGATCCGTCGACTTGGACGTGCCGATCTTTTAAGGTCGTCAAGCCGAAGCTCTTGTTCTGCTTGGCGTAGTCGGCGTTACCAATCCGGATCATGGTCGTTTCGAGCAGGTGCACTACGGTGGCGAGGACTTTCTCGCGGGGCAGACCGCGCAGGCGCATGTGCGCATCGACCCGCTCTCGAATCTTCGGCAAGGCCGCGGCGAATTCGAGCATGTGATCGTATTTCGTGCTTTCGCGAACCTCGCGAAACAGCGGATGATAGCGGTATTGCTTTCGCCCTTTGGCATCGCGTCCAGTCGCCTGGATATGACCGTCGGCGCGCGCGCAGATCCACACGTTCGTATAGGCTGGCGGGATCGCGAGCTTGCGGATGCGTTCCAGCGTCGCCGGCGCGGTGACCTGTTTCCCGCTCGGGAGGAGATAGCGGTAGCCCTTGCCCCGCTTCTGGCGCTTGATGCCGGGTTCCTCGTCCGAAACGTACCGCAGCCCCGCATTCACCGCGGCTTCTTCGGGATCGACGACGGTGCCGGCAGGGCCGCCCGGATCTGGCTCGGCTTGCGCCGTATTGCTTAGCATCCCCTACCCTCCAACGAACTGACGGCTCGCACAACGGCCGCACGCGTCCGAGTACAACCAACCCTAGTGAGCACGGTTCCGGGGATGTCCGGCGGTTCCGCGGGCAGTTGACCCGACCAACGGCGTTGGACCCCAGAGCAGCCGATCGGCGGGAGCCGGGTAACCGCAATGCGTGGCAGCAGACCGAAGCTCGGATCGGCCTCGCCGGCCATCATCAAGGCATGAACTGCAAGGGGATCACCAGCTCGGCCTCGATGGCTTGCTCCTGCCAGGCAATATCGAAGCGTCCGTTCAGCTGCCGCTCGATGATGCCGCGAACGAGCGTGAGCCCCATCCCCGCAGGCGGGGCGCTTTGCAACTCGGCCGCCGGCTCGCGCCAATGAAGGAAGAGCTCGGACGGGGTTGCGTTCCAGGTGATCGCCACGGCCTCGCCGGGCGTCTTCCAGGCGCCATGCTGGCGCGCATTGGTGAAAAGCTCGTGTAGGACGAGGACCAGCGGCTGGACGAGCCGCGGCGCAAGCCGCACCGAGGGGCCAGAATAGGATACAGCGTCCTGCGCGCTCTCGGCGCGCAGGATTTCTTCGAGATCGGCGCAGCTCCAACTCGACTGCGCTAGCATGCGGTGCGCGCGCGCGAGCGCATCGACGCGGCCTTGAATCGAAGCGGAATAGGTCTGGATCGAGTCGGCCCGGCTGAGCTTGACGATGCTCTGGACGAGGGCCAGCGCGTTCATCGCGCGGTGATCGACTTCCATCAGCAGCAGCCGCTCCGAAGCCTCGAGCTTCTGCGAGTGGCGGCGCACGCTGACGTCCTTCTGCGAAGCGAAGTAGTAGATGGTTTCGCCGTCGGGTCCGTGAACCGCGCTGATCGTAAGCTGATTCCAGAAGGTCGAGCCGTCCTTGCGATAGTTGAGCAGCTCTATGTCGATATGATCGTCGCCGCGCGTGAGACCGTCGCGAAGCGCTTGAATATCGGCCTGCGACGTGTCTGGACCTTGCAGGAAACGGCAATTGCGGCCGAGCACCTCGCTGGCCTCGTATCCGGTGAGATCTAGAAACGCCTGGTTGGCCAAGACGATCGGGGTGTCCTGCTTCCTGGGGTCGGTGATGACCATCGGCATCCGCGTACGCTCGACCGCGACCAGCGCCAGTTCACGCCGATCATCGAGAACATCCGCGTCTGCCGCGACCGGAGGGTCGCCTGTGAACGATGTTGCCCTATCCATTTCACCATTGCCTCTCCTGCTGTTCCGCAAAACCCGCGAAAACGCCCTTTAGTTTCAGGAGATTATATCGATTCGATGCGCGCATGCCTGCGCGACAATGCAAGCTGAGCCCGGCGTCACTCCACCGGCGACAGCAGCGAGTCGGCGCGGGCAAGTACCTTGAGCGTCAAGCCTGCTTGCGCGGCGCGCGCGAGCGCGAGATGGGTCGGCGCGGAGATCGTCACGAGCATCGGACAACCGCTGACCACGGCCTTCTCGACGAGCTCGTAGGAGCACCGCGAAGAGAGCAGCGCGAAGCCCTCTTCCCAGTCGATGCCGCCGCGCATCATCGCGCCGATCAGCTTGTCGAAGGCATTGTGCCGACCGACGTCCTCACGGACCAGCGTGATGGCGCCCGTCCGGCTGCACAGCGCGGCGGCATGGACGGCGCCGGTTGCCCGGTTCAGCGGCTGGCGTGCGGGCAAAGCCTCGAGCGCGCGAAAGACCGCGGCGTCGCTGGCCCGCGAGACCGTTGTGACCCGCGGCAAGGCGCGCATCGCCTGCTCGAGGTTTTCGACGCCGCAGAGACCGCAGCTGCCGTCCGAGGTGCGGTGGCGGACGCGGTCGGTCAGGCGCTCCGCCGCGGCGGAAGCCACCGCGGCGCGCACGATGATCCCGGTCTCGAGCGCAAAGACATCGTGATGGAGGACCTCGCTCGCCGCCGCGATGATCCGTTCGGACCGCAAAAAGCCGAACAGCAGATCCTCGATATCGATCGGCGATGCCATCAGCACGGCGTAGCCGAAGCCGTTGAGCTCGATCGCGATCGGCACTTCGCGGGCGACCTCGCGCGCCCTAGCCTTGGCGCTTTCATCGCGGCTGACGCAGCGGAAGGCGACCGCGTCGGCGGCCGGTTCCAGCAGCTCAGTCGTTCCGACGTCTCTCTCGGAAGTGTCTTGCAACATCATTATCATACCCGTTCAAACGAGCCTTGCGCCGACGCGTTGCCGGTTTCTCGAAAATTGCCCTGCGCCCCGCTGGTCATCGGCGCAGCGTCAGCAGATAGGCGGCCACGTCGCGCGCGTCGGCATCGCTCATCGGTTCCTCGGGCATGCCGGTGCCTGGCGAGACGTGCTGGGAGTAGCGGATCCAGAGGACCAAATTTTCGGGCCCGTTGGTGAGCTTTCCGGCGATGAGGCTGCGCCGGCCGACTCCGCGCAGCGACGGTCCGACCCTGCCGCGGGCGATCGCGATGCCGGGGATCGCGTGGCAGCTGCCGCAGCCGTGCGCTTCGATAGCCTTCTTCCCGCGGTCGACGCGTCCGCTGGTCATCGTCTCGGCGGCGTCGCGCGCCCGGGCTTCGCTCTGGCAATATTGGACGAAGCCGGAGCCGAACGCCGCGACGAGCCCCAGCGCGAAAAGGATCAGGACGAAGCGCAGACTAGCCGGCATAGGCCCTCCGCTCTTGGGGGCCGAGCAGCGCGTGCAGGAGGACCAGCGCGGCGCCTGCGTGGACCAAGCCGCCCGGTACCCACATCAACAAGCCGGCCAACTGCTGGTCCTGCGTCGGGGTCAGACCGAAAGGCGCGAGGCCTAGTGCGGCGTAGCGCGCGTACCATGGGCTCGCGGCGAAAGCCATGAGCGCCCCAAGCGCGCCGGTGACGAGTGAAGTGGCGAACAGCGCGAAAATCGCGACGCTGCGCGGTGTCGTCCGCGCCAGCATGGCGGTCCAGAACAGCAGGGCCGCGACGAGAAACGACAGGTGTTGGGCGATGTGCCACATCTCACTGGCGAGCGCGCGATCGAACAGCCCGGGCGCGTGCCAGAGCCAGAGAACGGCGGCTTGCACCAGTGTGGCGAACAGCGGAGAAACTCCTACCCGCCATGCTCGAGTGATCGCCGAACTGCCGGCCAGGCTGCCCAAGCCAAGCCGCGTCCGCGCCGGAAACGCCCAGAGCATGACCGCGAGCGGGCGGGCGAGGGCCAGCAGCGGCGCGGCGGCGAGCATCAGAAGCTCGTGCTCGAACATGTGCGCGGCGAAGGAGCGGGTGCCCAACTCGTGCAGTGGGGAGACGACGGCGCCGGCCAGCACCAGCCAGCCGGCCGCGAACAGAGCGGCGCGCCGATCGAGCGCGGGTCGCCCGCGCGCCGCGCGGGCGCGCAGCCGCCCCCAGCCGGCGACAAACACGGCCGCAGCGACCAGCAGAGGCACGACGAGCGCTGGCTCGAAGCTCCAGCCCGGCGCAGGAGTACCCCCCCCGACCTCGTGGGCCACGGCTGCCTGCGAGGGAAGCATGTGCGCCAGGCAGAGCGCAAGGATCAGCGCCACGCGTTTCATAGCAGTCTCGGCAGCCAGTAGACGAGGCCATAAAGCGGCAGCCAGGCCACCACGACGAAGGTCCAGTAGTTGGAATCGTCCTCCATGTCGGCAAACTGGTCATCGCCGATCTCGTGGGTGAACAGCCAGAGCGTCTGCACCCCGGTTTCGCCGAGCTCGGTGACCACATGCGTCGTGTGGAGCACCATCAGCATCCAGATGACCGAGCCGTAAGCGTCTTTGTCCCATCCCACGCCCAGATGCGCGAACTCGGCCGCGCGCAGGCCCGTGAGGACGAAGCCGAGCAAAACCATCAGCAGCGCCAGCCAGCGCGTCGCGCGGGCCTGTTTGCGCTTGGACGCGCGCAGCAACAGGAGGTTGGGAACCTCGCTGGCGACGAGCATTACGGTGAACACCGCGCCCCACAGGAGGTCGGGCGGCGCGTCGCCCTTGGGCGGCCACGAAGACCCTTGTGCCGCAAGGTAAAGGCACGAGCCGGCGGCAAGGACGAAGACCATGCCTTCGATGAGCATGAAGCCGAAATTGCCCCACCAGACGAGATGGGTCGGTCCGTTGGCGCTACCGGGAAGCGCGCTGAGATCGCCGATCGTTCGGGTCGCACGCGTGCTCATGATCTGGTGTCCGCGAAGACGCTAGCCTTGAGCCGTGGCCGCGTCGGCCAGAACCACAGGGCCAGGGCCAGACCTATCGGCGGCGCCCCCCAGACGAGCGCCCAGGGGGTGAAGATGCTGGCGACAAACAGCGCCGAGACTGCGATCCCGGAAATCAAAGGCCAGATCGAAGGCCCGACGCTGTTCTGGCGGTACTGCGGCGAAGCCCGGGCCACCGAGGTGACGAGCACTTCGCGTTGGTCGGTGGCGAGGCCGCTCATCACGGGCAGCGTCCCGCGTTCGTCCCACAACGGGGTGAGGCTCGAGACGACCGGGACCTCGTCGAAATTGTAAGCCGGCGGCGGCGAGGCGGTCGCCCACTCGAGCGTCGGGGCGTGCCAGGGATCGGCGCCGGCGCGCGGGCCGTAGCGCCAGCTCAGCGCCGCGTTGGCGACGAAGACCAAACCGCCGAGCACCGCTATCGCGGATCCCGCGGTGGCGACCATGTTGAGCGTCTCCCAGCCCGCCTCGGCCGGATAGGTGTAGATGCGCCGCGGCATGCCCATCAGCCCGAGGAAATGCATGGGGAAGAAGCCGAAATTGAATCCGCCGGCGATCAGCCAGAACGCCCGCTTGCCCCAGCGCTCTGACATCAGCCGGCCGGTCGCCTTGGGATACCAGTAGCAGAACGCCCCGAAGAGCGGGAACATCGCGCCGCCAACCAGCACGTAATGGAGATGGGCGACGATGAAGTAGGTGTCGGTCAGCTGCAGGTCGAGCGGTGCCGCCGCGGTCATCACGCCCGACAGGCCGCCGATGACGAAGGTCGCGAGGAATCCGGCGATCCACAGCAGCGGCGTCTGAAACCGCGGCCGGCCGTCCCACAGCGTCGCAATCCAGCAGAATATCTGCAGGCCGGCGGGCAAGGCGATCGCCATCGAGGCGGCCGTGTAGAACGCATTGCCGATCCGCGGCAGTCCGACCGCGAACATGTGGTGGACCCACAGACCGAAGCCGAGCAGCGCGATCGCGACCAGCGACACGACCATCGCCCGGTAGCCGAACATCGGTCGCTGCGCGAAGGTCGGGACGATCGCCGAGACGAAGCCCACCGCGGGGACGAAGATGATGTAGACCTCGGGGTGACCGAAGAACCAGAACAGGTGCTGGAAGAGCACGACGTCGCCGCTCGCGGCCGGCGCGAAGAACGCCGTCGATACGAGACGGTCGGCGATCAGCATCGAGGTCACCAGCATGACCGAAGGCAAGGCGAGGATCGTCATCAGCGAGGTGATTAGCATCGCCCAGAGGAACAGCGGCATGCGCGTCAGGGTCATGCCGGGCGGGCGCATCTTGAGGATCGTGACGGCGATGTTGACCGAAGCGGCGAGCGCCGCGACTTCGGTGAAGGTGATCATCTGGGCCCAGATGTCGGCGCGGTGCCCCGGCGAATAGGCCGGCCCCGACAGCGGCGGATATTCGAACCAGCCGAGATCGGGGGTTATATTGAGGGCATGCGGCACCCAGAGCATCAGCACGCCGCCGAGGTAAAGCCAGTAGCTGAACGCAGACAGCCGCGGGAAGGCGACGTTGCGCTGGCCGATCATCAGCGGCACCAGCCACAGCGCCATGGCTTCCATGACCGGGACCGAAACCAGGAACAGCATGGTCGAGCCGTGCAATGTGAAGGCTTCGTTGTATTCCTGCGGCCCCATCCGCTCCATGCCGGGGCGCAGGAGCTGGAGGCGCATGTCGAGCGCCAGCATGCCGCCGAGAAACAGCAGCGCGATGGCGGTGAAAATATAGCGAGCGGCGATGCGCTTGTGATCGACCGTCGTGAGGAATCCCCACAGGCCCGGCGGATCGGCCCATGTCCGGGCGAGCTCGAGACGCTGGTCGGGGGTCATCTGAGCGAGACCAGGTAGCGCGAGGCGGCGTCGGCATCCTCGGGCGACAGCGCGATGGGCGGCATTGAGGTGCCGGGCTTCACCGCTCGCGGCTGAAGGATCCAGCCCTGGATTGCATCGCGCGTCATCGGCAGCGTCCCCGCCGCGATCATGCGCCGCGATCCGAGGTGGGTGAGATCGGGTCCGGCGCGACCGTTCGCTGCGGTCCCGCGCAGCACGTGGCAGCTGGCGCAGGCGCCTCCAGTGACGATCTGCCGGCCACGCGCCAATTGCGGGTCGGAGCTTGTCACGGGCGCACGCTGCCGGGCAAGCCAAGCGGCGAACCGCTCCGGGCTCTCGACCTTGACGTCGAACGCCATGAGCGCGTGCTGCGTGCCGCAGAATTCGGCGCATTGCCCGCGGAACCATCCGGCGCGGCGCGGGGTCAGCGACAGCACGTTGCGGCGGCCGGGGACGAGATCCATCTTGCCCGCGACATTGGGCACCCAAAAGCTGTGAATGACATCGGCCGACCCTAGGCTGACCCGCGCGGTGCGGCCCGCGGGCAAGTGCAGTTCGTTGGCGGTTTCGATCCAGGCGCCGCTCGCCGGGTCGCGGTATTCAATCCGCCACCACCACTGGTGACCGGTCACGCGCACCTCGAGATCGGCGCGGCGATCGGCCTGGGCCAGCGCCCAGTCGGTGACGAAGCTTGCGATGGCCAGGACGACGAGCCCGAGCGAGACCAGGCCACCCCACAGCCACAGACCGCGGGTAAGCGCCGTATCGTCCTGCGTCTCGCCCTGCGGCAGCGCGTTCAGCCTGCGCCGCGCGCGGTAGATGCTTGCGGCCAGGAACAGGAGGACGAGCAAGTACATTCCGCCGCAGACCCACACCATGAGCTCGAACAGTGAGGCCAGCGCCTGCGACTGATCGCCAGCGGGATCGAGCGGCGTTTGCCGGCCGCTGCATCCCGCGAGCACGAGCACCAGGAGAACGGCGCGCTTCACCGCAAGGGCCCGGACCATTGGTCGGCCTGCGGCTCGGCGGCCTGATCGAGGTCCTGGCGGCGGCGAAGCGCCGGATCGAGTTCGGGAAGCTGCCTGACATAGGCGGCAAGCTGCCAGAGCTGCTCGGTGGGGATACGCGCGCCCAGCGGCCCGTGGGCCGCGATCGCCGCATAGAGCCTATCGATCGAACCGCCGCTCTTCCACTTCGCATCGGCAAGATCGAGAGCACCGCGCGCCTGCGCGCCATGGCACGCGCCGCAGCCGTACCAGGCGAAGTAGCGGCCGCCCTGCGCAACCTGGAACAGATTGTCGGTGAACTGCCCCTGCCGCGGATCCGCCGCTCCGACGGGGGCCGTCACCGGCTGGTCGGGATCGATCACGCGTGCTTCGCGGCTGCACGCAGGCAGGGCCAGCGTCGCCGTGATCAGTAAGACAAGGCCCGCCCCGCAGCGCACCTTAGACCTCGATGCGCACCGGCACGGCCTTGTAGGCCGGGGTTTTCGACGCCGCGTCGTGGTGCGCCAGCGGGACCAGCGGATTGGCCTCGGGATAGTAGGCGCCGAGGCAGCCGTCGGGAAGGTCGAACGGGACCACCTCGAGGCCGCCCAGCCTTCGCTCGACACCGTCGCCGGCATCGCTGACGAGCCCCACGCGCTGGCCCTCGGCAAGGCCCGCTCTGCCCATCTCGTCGGGATTGATCAGGAGGACGTCGCGCTTGCCGTCGATCCCGCGCAACCGATCGGACAGGCCGTAGATCGTCGTGTTGAACTGGTCGTTCGAGCGCAGGGTAATCAGGCGGTAGCGGCCCGGCGCCTCGCCGAACCCAGCGGCATTGAGCCCCTTGGGCAGCGAGAACACCGCTTTCTTGCTGTCGGTCTTCCACACCCGCTCGCGCGCCGAATTGCCCTTGTAGAAGCCGCCCGGGGTGAAGACGCGCGCGTTGAAGTCCTTGAATTCATCGGGATACGTCTGCTCGATAAGATCGCGGACTTTGGCGTAGTCGCCGAGCCAGTCGTCCCAGCGGACTTTGGAATTAGGCGGGAGCGTGGCCTTGGCGAGGCCAGCGACGATCGCCAGCTCGGACTTGAGCGCTGCGCTTGCCGGCTTGTTCTTGCCGAGCGAGCCATGGATGCAGCTCAACGAATCTTCCATCGTCACCGCCTGCTCGCCGCTGGCTTGGACATCGTGCTCGGACCGCCCGAGGCACGGCAGCAGATAGGCCGCCTTGCCGGGGATCAGATGCGAGCGGTTGAGCTTGGTGGCGATGTGGACGGTCAGATCGAGATCGCCCCACGCCTGCTCGATCTTGCCGCGCTCGGGCACCGCGCGCAGGAAGTTGCCGCCGAGGCCGACGAAGGCTTTGACCTTGCCGGCGATGACGCCCTCGCAGGCCTCGACCGTGTTCATCCCCTTGTCGCGCGGCGGCTCGAAGTCGAACAGCTCGGCGAGCTTGTCGAGCGGGACGAGTTCGGGCTTTTCCGAGATGCCGACCGTGCGCTGCCCCTGGACGTTCGAATGGCCGCGAACCGGCGAGATACCCGTGCCGTCGCGGCCGACATTGCCTTTGAGCAACATAAGATTCACCAGCATCGAGACGTTGTCGTAGCCGTGCGCGTGCTGGGTCAGGCCCATGCCGTAGATGCCGATCGACTTGTCGGCCTCGATATAGACCTGGGCCGCCGCTTCGAGATCGGACCGCTTGAGCCCCGATTCCGCCTCGATCGCCTCCCAGCTGGTGGCGGCGGCGAGGCTCTTAACCGCCTCGAATCCCGTCGTGTGCTGGGCTATGAAATCGACGTCGAGGACGTGGCGCTGCTGCTCACGCCAGCTCTGCTCTTCGGCGGCGAGCACATGCTTGATCATGCCGAGGATCGCCGCGATGTCGCCGCCCGCGCGCACCTGCAAATAGAGACACGAGATCGGCGTCGCGTCGCCGGTCAGCATCTGCAGCGGGTTTTGGGGATTGGTGAACTCGATCAGCCCCTTCTCGCGGATCGGATTGAAAGTGACGATCTTGACGCCGCGCTTCACCGCCTCCTGCAGCGGGTGGAGGAAGCGCGGGCTGTTCGAGCCGGTATTCTGCCCGAAGAAGAAGATCGCGTCGCACTGGTGGAAGTCCTCGAGCACGCAAGTGCCGACCGGCGCGCCGATCGTCGCCTTGAGCGCCACTGAGGTCGTCTCGTGGCACATGTTCGAGCTGTCGGGCAGATTGTTGTGACCGTAGAGCCGCGCGAACAATGCATAGAGATAGGATGTCTCGAGGCTCGCGCGGCCCGAAGCGTAGAATACCGCGGCCTTGGGATCGATCCCCTTGAGCGCAGCTCCGATCGCGGCGAAGGCCTCGTCCCACTCGCAGGCGACATAGCGGTCGCTGGCAGGATCATAGCGCAGCGGCTCGGTCAGCCGGCCTTCGTGTTCGAGGTCATGGTCCGACCATTCCCTCAGGTCGGCGAGCGTTTGCTTGGCGAAAAATCTCGGGGTGCAGCGCCGCGTGGTGAGCTCCCAGAGCGTCGCCTTGGCGCCGTTCTCGCAAAACTCGAACGGGTTTGCGTTCGCCGGCTTGGTCCAGGCGCACGAGACGCACATGAAGCCCTTGACTTTGTTCTGCCGGCGCAGCGTGTTAAGCGCCGCGGGCTTGCTGAGCTCGCTGGCAAAGGTCTTGGCGATCCCCGCAAGCGACCCCCAGCCGCCGGCCGGTCCCTCGTAGTGGACCGTGTCGTGGTCGTCATTGTCACTCATTTGCAGTCTCCCGGCCAATGTCACCTGGACAAGCACGTCGCCCGCGCGCCGGATTAGTTCACGCCAATGCTCGTTCGCGCAGGGTCAGGCGCGCCGTCATGAGCTCGTTCCCCTGGGCGGCGGCCACCGAGACCGCGCTGTTGCCGGCGGCATCGATGCGATGCGGATCCGCGCCGCAAGCGATCAACCGATCTGCGATGATCGCGCGGCTGAACAGGGCCGCGAACATCAACGCCGTCTGCCCGGCCCCGTTGACCGCATCGGGCTCGGCGCCCGCCGCGAGCAGGCGCTCGGCGATCGCTGAGAAACCCTTGAACGCAGCGCCCATCAGCGCCGTGTTGCCGCGCGTGCCGTCGCGCTGATCGACTGGCGCCCCGAGTTCGAGCAGCAGCGCCGTCGCCGCCTCCTGGCCATGGTAGCAGCTGAGGATCAGCGGCGTGTAGCCCGCAGGATCGCGCGCCGTGACATTGGCGCCAGCCTGAACCAGCGCCGGGATGATGTCGGTCCGCCCGAGCCGGGCCGCGTCGAACAGCAGCGCCTGGATCCGCTCGGGCGGTGGAAGCGCGAGCAGCGGCTGATCGTCGTTAGCCGGCGCCGTCAGCAGGTCACTTGGCATCGAGGTCGACCTTGAGTTCGCGCGGCCAGAAGCGCAGCGCGGCGATAGCGTCGACGAACGCCGTCGCGTCCTTCGCCGACCCCAGCGGAATGCAGGCGTCGTCGAGCAAATCGGCGATGCCGCCTTTGACGAAGATCGGCTCGGCTTCCTTAGTGAGCCCGATGAACTTGCAGTGGCCGAAGGCGTCGCGCACGAAATCCTGCGTGACGGCATCGCCCGCCAGCAGCGCCGCGCCTTCGTCGGAGACTACCACGGCGACTGCATCGAACAGCACAGAGGGACCGCCATCGATCTTCTGCTTGGCTGCGACCTTGGTGCCGTCGGAAAGGGTGACCCCGCCGATCTTCGGCGCGACGACTTCGTAGACCGCGCCGACCTTGTCGATCGCCTTGACCAGGGCGTTGAACAAGCCGGCATCGGCGCCATCGCTGAGCAGCATGCCGAGCTTGCGGCCCTTGAAGCTGGGCGGCCCGTTCTTGACGATCGACAACGCGTCGGACGGCGGCAGGTCAGCAATGGTCGGCCGCGCCGCTTGCGCCGGGGCCGGCAACTCGGGCAGCGCCAGACCGTCGGCGATCTTGGCAGCCAGCGCTTCATCGACATTGCGCAGGTGCGACACCATCCGCGCGCGGATGTCGGGCCGCTCGACCTTGCTGAGCTCGAAGGTCAGGGCATCGGCGATGTGCTTCTGCTCGATCGGCGCCTGGCTGATAAAGAACTGGCGCGCCTGGCTGTAGTGGTCGGCGAAGCTTTCGGGCCGGATCCGCAGCTTGGCGCCATCGGGCTCCTCGGCGAAGCTAGTGAACCCGCGGGCCGGGTCCTCGCGCGGACCGCCGGTCGCCGCCCCCCAACTGTTGGGCTCGTAATTTACCCGGCCGCGTGGATTGGTCATCGCCATGTGCCCGTCCTGCTGGAAGTGGGCGACGGGGCACTTGGGCGCGTTGATCGGGATATGGGTGAAGTTGGGGCTGCCGAGACGCTTCAGCTGCGTGTCGAGGTAGGAGAAGTTGCGGCCCTGGAGCAGCGGATCGTTGCTGAAATCGATACCCGGCGGCACGTTCTGCGTGCAGAAGGCGACCTGCTCGGTCTCGGCGAAGAAGTTGTCGACGACGCGGTCGAGCACGAGCCGGCCGACCACACGAACCGGCAGGATCTCCTCGGGAATGATCTTGGTCGCGTCGAGCACGTCGAAATCAAACTTGTCGGCGAACTCCTGGTCGAACAGCTGCAGGCCGAGTTCCCATTCGGGAAAGTCGCCGCCGTTGATCGCGTCCCACAGGTCGCGGCGGTGGAAATCGGGATCGGCGCCGTTGATCTTGACCGCCTCATTCCAGACCACCGACTGCAGCGCCTGCTTGGGCTTCCAGTGGAACTTAACGAAAGTCGATTTGCCCTCGGCGTTGACCAGGCGGAAAGTGTGGACGCCGAAGCCCTCCATGGTCCGATACGAGCGCGGGATGGTCCGATCGGACATGATCCACATGACCATGTGCATCGACTCTGGCGTAAGGCTGATGAAGTCCCAGAAGTTGTCGTGCGCGGTCTGCGCCTGCGGGAACATGCGGTCGGGCTCGGGCTTAGCCGCGTGGATCAGGTCGGGGAACTTGATCGCATCCTGAATAAAGAAGACCGGGATGTTGTTGCCGACAAGATCCCAGTTGCCTTCGAGCGTATACAGCTTGACCGCGAAGCCGCGCACGTCACGTGCGAGATCGAACGAGCCCTTCGAGCCAGCAACCGTCGAAAAGCGGACAAATGCCGGGGTACGCTCGCCGACTCGTTGAAATATGTCAGCGCGGGTAATGTCGGCGAGGCTTTCGGTCAGCTCGAAAAAGCCGTGTGCGCCATAGCCACGAGCATGGACCACGCGTTCGGGAATACGTTCGTGGTCGAAATGGAAAATCTTTTCACGGAAATGGAAATCTTCCAAAAGCGTCGGGCCGCGGGCGCCCTGTTTGAGACTATTTTGATCGTCTGCGACAGGGACGCCCTGCTGGGTCGTCAGAACCGCGACGTCGCCTTCTGCTGCCTGATGCGTCTCTCCGCCATCGCCCTGGATTTCACTGTAAGTCTCCGAGATGAGAGCGTCCGACGGGACCGGCGACGCCTTTTGAGGCGACTCGCCGCCGACGTCTGCGCCCCCGAGGTCAGGAGGGAGTACACCCGATTTAGCGGTTGAGGGGTTCTTCGCGGGCGTGGGCTTTCTGGCCATGGCAAGGGGATCCTTGATTGAAGGGTCGCTAAATGTCGCGCGCACCCGCGGCCGGTCACGAGAGACCGCAGGCTCGACTGCGAATTAAACCCCGATCATGCCGCCGGGTTGCCGCCTACTGTGCGAAGTTAATCTGCATCAGGACGATTGCTCGGAAGGCCGGGCAACGGTTTGGCCTTAGGCTGGTTATGACTGCGAAAGGACAGCTGGATAGCGGAGCCACTGGAGGGATGTTCACCGAACGATTTTTACGCGGGCGACGCGGCATCGAACTTGAGAGAGCTGAACGAATGCGGCTGGAAGCAGCGATCTCAGACGTTCGGCTTATTGAGCCCCGTACTAAATTAGTGCGCGCCGGCGAGGAGCTCACTCAAAGTACTCTGCTGATCGAAGGCTTCATGAGCCGTCATATCGACGACCGTAAAGGCCTGCGGCAGCTAGTCGCTGTCCATGTGCCCGGTGATTTCGTCGATTTGCACGGATATCCGCTAAAGACGCTTGATCACGATGTCGCCACCTTGACCTCCGCGACGATTGGCATCGTGCCTCACCAGGCGCTTGCAGCGATAGAGCATGACGCGCCCGATTTGGCTAGGAAGCTCTGGTTCGCAACGCTGCTTGACGCTGCAATTCACCGCGCGTGGTTGTTTCGATTAGGTCGCCTGGATGCCGTCGGCAGGGTCGCCCATTTCTTGTGCGAGACGAATGCCCGTCTGGTGGTGGCCGGTCTAAGCGATGGGCGGCGCTTCGCTCTCGGAATCACCCAGAATGATTTGGCCGAAATCTGCGGATTGACAGACGTTCACATAAACCGGGTCGTCCGCGCATTGCGCGAAGAGGGGCTGTGTTTTTTCCGCTCGTCTCTGGTTGAAATTCCCGATCTCACGCGCCTCGCCGCCCGGGCTCAGTTTGACCCAGCATATCTTTACATCGACGAGGAAGCGTCGGACGCGCTCGTCAATAGAGGATCACGGCAATGATGCAATCCGACGTTCCTCAGCCTCAGACTGAACCCGGACAAGCGGTGGCAGAAGAAGGCTTGGTAATTCTCGACGGGCCTGACGGTGTCGCGGTTACGATGACGCCGGACGCCGCGGAATTAACCGGCCAGAGCCTCATCGATGCTGCTGTTGTAGCCCGTGCGCAGGCACCGGATTTGCCGTGAGCACCCCTCCAGTGGGCGCAATCACATTAATCCAGGTTGTTTTCTCGCTTATGCGGGAACGCGGCTCGAACCATGCGGTTGTGATGAAACAACGCCGCAAGATGCGGTAATGCAGGAGTTTGCCATGTCTTTATTTGATAAAGTCATCGCCGCCGTCACACCGCCTGAAAGCGACGAAGATCGCCGCGAAGCCCGAAGCAAGGCCATTGCTACGGCAATGCCGGGCGACTGGCTGTCGCAGATACTCGACCACCACCGTGATATTGAGGCCGCATTCGCGGCGGTCAAGGTTGCGTCGGACGCAGCAACGCGCAGGTCAGCTCTTAAGCGACTAGGAGTGGTCCTGACAGGTCACGCGATCGCAGAGGAAGTGGTGATATACCCGGCGCTCGCCGAGGACGGCGAGAAAAGCCATGCCGGCACGGGCTACGACGAGCAGGCTATGGTTAAGATCCAAATGGCGCTGCTCGAAAAACTTGATCCGATGAGTCAGGATTTTCTCGACAAGCTCGAACACATTCAAGGCGCGGTGGCGCATCACATGTACGCCGAAGAGGGCAACTGGTTTCTCGATCTCAAGGAAAAGGCGCCGGCGGCCGATCAGGCGCTGCTCACCGCGCGCTACGCCGAACAGTACGAGCGCTATGTGGGCAGCGACGCGCCGGGCTGACGCCGCGCAGCAAACTTTTCGCCACACTTGTGAGGCACCCGGCGGCCGTCGTGCGTTCTCACAGTCGAAAGCTGCCCGACCGGCGCACCAAACAGGAGTAAAGCCATGTCAGCCGAAAGCGAAACGGCGGCGCTGCAGCACGATGACGCGCCTGTGACCGCGTCGAAGCAGACCCATCCCGACCGGGCGCTAGTCGCGGAGACCGTGACGATCAACCGCCCGGCAGACGAGCTCTACGCGTTCTGGCGCGATCCCGCCAATCTCGTCGCGGTCATGGACAATCTTAAATCGATCGAGACGATCGACGAAACGCGCTCGCGCTGGACGGTGAAAGCCCCGGCGGGCCGCGAGGTCAGCTGGGAATCGGTCATTATCAAGGACGTTCCCGGCAAGGAGATCACCTGGCAATCGGCTCCCGGTGCGGATGTGGCCAACAGCGGCCGCATCGAATTCCAGGATGCCGGCGCGCGCGGCACGGTGGTCCGCGCGGTGATCGCCTACGACCCGCCCGGCGGCGCGATCGGGCAATTGGTCGCCAAGCTGTTTCAGCGCGAACCCCGGGTACAAGCGCGCCGCGATCTGAAGCGCTTCAAGCAGCTCATGGAAACCGGCGAGATCGCGACGTCGTCGCGCACCGCCAAGCAGCTCGCCGAGGAGAAAGCCTGATGCGCGCCTTGACCTGGCACGGCAAGCACGACGTCCGCGTCGATACGGTCGACGATCCCGAGATCCTCAACCCGCGCGACGCGATCATCAAGATTACCGCGACAGCGATCTGCGGCTCCGACCTCCATCTTTACGACGGCTACATCCCGACGATGAAAGCCGGCGACATCCTCGGTCACGAATTCATGGGCGAGGTCGTCGAGGTCGGGCCCAAGAGCACGCTGCAGCGCGGGCAAAAGGTCGTCGTGCCGTTCACCATCGCCTGCGGCAGCTGCTACCACTGCGGCAAGCACCAATATTCGGCCTGCGATAACGGCAACCCCGCGGACAACCAGGATATTGGCCGCGAGCTCTACGGCCAGCCGATGTCGGGACTGTTCGGATACAGCCACATGACCGGCGGCTACGCCGGCGGCCAGGCCGAATATGTCCGCGTGCCGTTCAGCGATGTCGGCCCGATCGTCGTGCCGGACGACATCGAAGACGAGAAAGTCCTGTTCCTTTCGGACATCCTGCCGACCGGCTGGATGGCGGCCGAAAATGCCGAGATCGCGCCCGGCGACACCGTCGCGGTCTGGGGCTGCGGCCCGGTCGGGCTGTTCGCGGTGCAGTCGGCGTTCCTGCTCGGCGCGGCGCGAGTGATCGCGATCGATCACTTTCCGCACCGGCTCGAGTTGGCGAAGCGGTTCGGCGCCGAGACGATCAATTTCGAGGAATCGAAGACTTACGAAGCGCTGATGGACATGACCGGCGGCATCGGTCCCGACGCCGTCATCGACGCGGTCGGCCTCGAGGCCCATGGCTTCTTCGTCGACAACGTCATCGACCAGATCAAGGCCTCGATGTTCCTCGGCACCGACCGTACGCATTCGATCCGCCAGGCGATCCTCGCCTGCCGCAAGGGCGGCCGGGTTTCGATGCCCGCGGTCTACGGCGGCTTCGTCGACAAGTTCCCGCTCGGCGCCTTCATGGAAAAAGGCCTGACGCTCAAGACCGGGCAGACCCACGTCCAGCACTATATGCCGGCGCTGCTCAACGCGATCGTCGAAGGCAAGATCGATACGACCTTCCTCATCTCGCACACCTTGCCCCTCGAAGAGGCGCCCAAAGGCTACAAGATGTTTCACGACAACCAGAACGAAGTGACCAAGGTCGTGCTGAAGCCCGACCTGGCGCTCGCCGCAGAATAAAGGACAGGGTCATGGCCGACAAATTCGCGATCGTCACCGGCGCCTCGACGGGCATCGGCTTCGAGCTCGCCCACATCGCCGCCGAGAACGGCTACGACCTGCTCGTGGTCGCCGACGAACCGTTGATCGACGCCGCCGCGGCCGACTTTCAGCGCCACGGTGTCGACGTCCGTTCGATCGAGGCCGACCTCGCGACGCTCGAAGGGGTCGACCAGCTGCTCGCGGCCGCGGGCGGCCGCGAGATCGACCTGCTCTGCGCCAATGCCGGCCGCGGCCTCGGCCACGGCTTTCTAGAGCAGGACGTGGCGGACTGGCGCCGGGTGATCGACACCAACGTCACCGGCACGATCTACCTAATGCAAAAGGTGCTGCGCGACATGGTCGCGCGGAACGACGGCAAGGTGTTGATCACCGGCTCGATTGCCGGTTTCATCCCGGGCAGCTTCCAAGCGGTCTACAACGGGACGAAGGCCTTCATCGACAGCTTCGCCGACGCGATCCGCAACGAAATCAAGGACAGCGAAGGCGTCACCGTCACCACGTTGATGCCCGGTCCCGTCGAAACCGAATTCTTCGAGCGCGCCGACATGCTCGATACCAACGTCGGCGCTTCGGACAAGAAGAGCGATCCCGCCGACGTCGCGCGCGATGGCTGGGACGCGCTGATGAAAGGCGAGGCGCACATCGTCTCGGGATGGAAGAACAAAATCCAGGCGACGCTCGCGCATGTCACGCCGGCGGCGGTGCTCGCCGAACAGCATCGCCAGATGGCCGAGCCCGGCTCGGCCGACTCCTGACGAGTGCAAGCCGTGCCGAAAGCAATATTCGAAACGCCAGAAGGCGAAGACATCGAAATCGATTCCGAGGATGTCGTCGGGATCCGGCCGGGCGAACTCGAGGAGACCACGGTGATCGAACTCGATGACGACGAGGAAGTCACCGTCGTCGCCGGCAAGCTCGAAGCGATCGCCACGCTGGGCCTCGATCCGCTCGATCATGTCGAACTGGACGATGTCCTGGACGATCCGGACACGGCGGGCGAGGACGACGACGATCTTAGCCAACAGTGACGCGGGTTAGGCCAAAGGTCGAAGCCTCAGCTCGCAAACTTTGGGCTCGCAATCCCTGGGCTCGCAATCCTTGGGGCCGCCATGCCTGACCAGGGCCTGCCGGCGAGCTTGAAACACGCGATCGCGGCCCGCGTCCGCGCCGTCTTCAACGACACCGACAAAGGTGAGCGGCCCGTTCTGCGGCGCGAGGACGGCCTGTTCGGCCCGGCCTCGGTGGCTTGGCGCGTGCACGGCGACGTCACGACGATGATGGTCGGCGGCATTTCCGCGCTACTACTGCAGATGCTGCATCCCGCCGTGCTGGCGGGTGTCTGGGACCACTCTAATTTCCGCACGGACATGAATGGCCGGCTGCGACGGACCGCGCGCTTCATCGCGCTGACGACCTACGGCAGCCGGGACGAGGCCGAAGCCGCGATCGCCAGGGTCCGCGCCATCCACGGCCGCGTGCGCGGGACTCTGGCCGATGGGACGCCTTACACGGCGCAGGATCCGGAACTGCTGACCTGGGTTCACATCACCGAGACCTGGGCGTTTCTGAAAGCCTGGCGGCGCTTTGGCGAGCCGGCGATGCCGCTGGCCGACCAGGATCGCTATTTCGCCGAGACGGCGGTGGTCGCGGAAATGCTCGGGGCCGCCTCGGTCCCGGTGACAAAAGCCGAAACGATGGCGCGGATCGCGGATTTGCGGTCGCGGCTACGCGCCGACGCGCGGACGCGCACCGTGGCGAATCTGGTGCTCGCGCAGCCACGAGGCGGGCTCGAAGCCTTGCCGCTCGGGTTCGTCCAGCGGGCGGCTGTCGACCTGCTTCCGCGCTGGGCGCGGCACATGCACGGCCTGCGCCGCTCGGCACTGTCGCGGCCGCTCGTCGCGAGCGGAACGCTGGCTCTGGCGCAGACGCTGCGCTGGGCCTTCCGTTGATCGGGCGGCCTGGCTGACCGCACGCCGGAACGCCGAATGCCGCCTCGCGTTGATAGTGTGAAGGAGTCATCGCATGACCACCGTCCCGCTCAATCCGAAGACCAAACCACTATCGTCGCAGGAACTCGCTGGCGACGCTGCCGCCGTCGGGGCCGATGCCGAGCAACCGCCGCTGCATTCCGACGATGATGCCGGCGGCGAGGCGAACGGTCCGGCAAGCGAAGCTGACGTCGCGAAACCCGACGAGGCGGAGCGGCCCGAGGCGCAAGACCCCGAGCCCGAAGACGACCTGCCGCTCCTGCCGCCTGATTGAGGCGTCGGGAGCCTACTGCCTCAAGCTGTCCGGCACGATCCCGCCGTTGGCCGCAAGCTGATCCATGACCGCGCGGTGGAGCGCGATGTTCTGCGCGGCCGAGCCATGCTCGCCGGCGTGCACGCCGAGTTCTTCGGCCAGTTCCTTGCGCGCCGTCAGGCTGGGATCGAGATCGAGCAATTTGAGCAGGTCGACGATTGAGCTCTGGTAGTTGCCGCCATGGTCGTCCTTCATTGACGCCATCGCGCTCAGCACCGCGGCGACATCGACCGCTGCGGCCGGCTGCGGCACCGCAGCTGTGGGCGTGGGCGCTGGGCTTGGCGCGCTGGCCGCCGGAGTCGGGGCGGCGCTCGCCGGGGCGGGCACAGGCGAACTCTGCGGGGTCGCCGCCTTGGCGCTGTCGTGGTGGAAGATCTTGTTCAAGATGTTGCCGAAGAGACCCATGACGCAAAGCTCCTGCTGATTGGCCGCCCCCTCTGGCGGCCCCGGAGATAACGCGCGGCAGCCCAAAAAGTGCTTGGCGACCATCGCGCGAACAGGGCGCTGAGCCGAGGCCGCAGAAAGCCGCGATCATGGCGTGCAATCGCTTGCGCGCAAACAGGAACCGTCAAGTCCAGCTCCGGTTTAAGACTCATTGGAGCAGACAAGCATGGAACTGTCCGGCACTCTTCCCGAGAACCTGCGCGCGGCGATCACCAGCGCACGGCGCCTCAGCGGGAGCGCCGTTCACGACGACACCCTCGCCTTTTGGCAGGACCTGCTTGCGTTCGCCCAGGCCCGGCTAGAACGCGGCACTAGCGATGCGGGCGAAGTCTCGCGCCTCGCCGACGAACTGGCCGAAGAACTGTCGCTGCGCGCCGCCGCGGCCGAAAGTCAACCGCGCTGACGCCTAAGGTCTGTCCCGGCGTTGAACTCGGCGACGACCGCGGCAAGACCGGGATGGGCCACGCGCGCCGCCGCCGCCGGCGCACAGGAGAGCCGACCGTTCGGGCAGTAGCGCTCGTCGTCCCAGCCGGGATGATCGAGCACCGGATAGAGGCAGACGCCTTCGAGCTTGCGGTCCGACCGGGCCTTGCCGCATTACGATCCGGTCGAGGCCATAGGATGCTCGTCGCTCAATTTGAGGCGAGTGGCGATGTCGACCGCATCGGCCAGCTCCGCTTCGCGAAACGGCTTCTGCAGCCGCGGTATTTCGGGAGAGATCCCTTCGATGTCCGAATAGCCGGACACGATCAGCACCGGGAGCCGCGGCCAGCGCTCGGCAATGATCGCCGCGAGTTCGGCGCCGGTCATACCGGGCATCAGGTGATCGGTCACGACGAGATCGATGCGCTCGCCGGCATGCAGCAGCCTTTCGGCCTCGCGGGCGTCGCCGACTTCGACCGTCTCGTAGCCCAGGCTCTCCAGAATCTCGGACGTCATCATCCGCACCAGGACTTCGTCGTCGACGACGAGAGCGCGGCCTTTGCCGATGGGTGACGGGGCAATATGCGGCGCTGCTAGCGTCGCGACGATCATGTCGCTGATCGGCAGGCGCAAGTCTATCTGCGTGCCCCGACCGGGTTCGCTGATGATCTCGAGCGAGCCGCCGAGCTGCAACGCCAGGCCATGGACCATCGACAGGCCGAGCCCCGTGCCCTTGCCGATACCCTTGGTCGAGAAGAACGGCTCGATGGCGCGTTGCCGCGTCTCCTCGTCCATGCCGTAGCCGCTGTCGCGGACCGACAGCAGGAGCAGGTCCGGTTCGGCCGGATCGTAGCGGGCGGCGATGTGGAAAGCGCCGCCATGCGGCATGGCGTCGCGCGCGTTCACACAGAGGTTGAGGATCGCCATTTCGAGCTGGTGGGCATCGGCCAGCGCGTTCGGCAGATCGGGCGGAACGTCGGTCGTCACAGCGATTTGCGGCCCGGACGTGCTGATCAGGAGCTCCGACATCCCGTCGATCAGCGCTGCGACGTCGACAGCGCCCGATTGCAGCGGTTGCCGCCGGGCGAAGGCGAGCAGGCGCTGGACGAGCGTCTTGGCGCGCTCGGCGGATTGCAGCGCGCCGGCGACGAGGCGGCCCTCGCGCTCGGTAAAGTCGTGTCGGCGCTGCAAGAGGTCGAGGCTGCCGATGATCGGGGTCAGCAGATTGTTGAAGTCGTGGGCGACCCCGCCGGTGAGCTGACCCATCGCCTCCATCTTCTGCGACTGGAGCAGCGCTTCGCGGGCGACTTCGAGCTCGGATTGTGCCCGCAGGCGCGCACTGATGTCGCGGGCGTGATGGAAGGCACCGATGATCGCGCCGCTGGCGTTGCGCAGCGGCGAGTAGTGAATTTCCCAGCGCGGGGCGTCGATCTCGGGATTGCCGAACTCCTCCTCGACCGTGAAGGATTCGCCGCTCAGCGCCCGCGCCATCTGCTGTCGCATCGCGTCCTGCTGCTCGGGAACGAAGAGCTGCCAGAAGACGTCGCCGAGCTTGGTGTAGAAGCCGTTGACGCGGAAGAACTCGTCGTTGTGCGCCTTGTTGAACGCGATGAGGCGGAAGTCCGTGTCGAAAGCGCAGATCGCGGTCACGTCGGATTGGATGATGTTTTCATGCAGCAGCAGCGCTTCGGTCCGATCGACGACCGTCGCCTCGAGCGTGGAATTGAGGCGAAACAGCGCGTCGCGGTCGTTTCGCCGCTCGGTAACGTCTTGGACGACGCCGACCATGCGCAACGGCCGACCGGCCTCGTCGGTTTCGAACTCGGCGCGCCGTTCGATGCAGCGCAGCTCGCCGTCGCTGGGCCGGCGGATGCGGTATTCGACATGGAGGTCGATATCTTGCGACGCCCGGCTGGCCGCGTGCGAGATGATGTCGACATCGTCGGCGACCACCATGTCTTCGATCACCGTCGCCGCGATGCTCGGCGCGAACGGCAGACCGAAGAGCTTGAAGAACTCGGGCGAAGCAGTCAGTAGGCCGGTGTCGATCTCGATCGAGAATACGCCGATCTGTCCGGCTTGCTGGGCCCGGCTAAGGCTGCTTTCGGTCTTGGCGAGGGCGTCCCTCGCCACCTGTTCGGCGGTCGCCTGCTGTACGGTGGCGGTCGTCTCGTTGGTGATGCACAGCACCCCTGCGATCGCTCCGCTCTGAAAGACGGGCGCATAGGAGAACGTCCACCAGCTGTCCTCGGGCAAACCGAACCGCGCCATCGGCACGAACATATCGGCCACGCGCGAAGCCTGCCCGCCGAGCGCCTGCAGGAACAAGGGCTCGACCGACGGATAGGCGTCCGCCCAGAGTTCCTCGAACCGGGCGCCCATGGCATGATCGAGCCGCGGCCCGAGGATCGGCATATAGGCGTCGTTAAAAAAGAAAGTACGGCTCTCGCCCCAGACGAGATAGCTCGATTCCGGCGAAGCCAGAAGATTGTCAAGCTGGTCTGTCAGGGCCGCCGGCCACGCGCGTCGCGGGCCTAGCGGATGGGCCGCCCAATCGATGGCCGCCAGAAGCGTCCGCGCATTCGTCGGGGCCAGGCCAAAACTCTCTGTCGTCACGATCACAAAACTAGTTGGATTCTGCCGCGACTCCAACCCGTTTGCGGCTGGCTGAGCGATGGCCTGCTATCTCCGCACCTTGGGTTATTCAGATAGCATGGGAGCGCGATGCCCCGGTTCGTCATCCGAACGAGGTTAATCGAAATGGTCTCGGGCGGCGGCACCACGCGGATACCGGCGAAGGGAATGGTTAACGACTTCGCGCTATGCGAGGGCGATGGAGATGCGAAAAATCTGCTCGGGCTGTCGCGATGGCACCGATTTCGACGTGCCAATGGCCATGGCCTTCCAGCCCATCGTCGATATCGAGACCGGCAAGATTTTCGCCTACGAAGCTCTGATCCGAGGCGCCGAAGGCAGCAGCGCGGCGAGCGTCCTGTCGCGGGTGACCGACGAGAACCGCTACGCGTTCGACCAGGCCTGCCGCGTCCTGGCGATCGAAGGCGCGCTTGCCGCCGGGCTCATGGCCACCGACGCGAAGCTTTCGATCAATTTCCTGCCGAATGCGGTCTATTCGCCGCTCGCCTGCATACAGCTGACGCTGCAGACCGCGCGGCAGGTCGGCATGCCGATAGACCGGCTTATCTTCGAGTTCACCGAGAACGAGCAGATGGGATCGCCCGAACATGTCTCGTCGATCATTGATACCTACAAAGGCATTGGGTTCAACGTCGCCATCGACGATTTCGGCGCAGGGCACTCGGGCCTCGACATGTTCGCCCGTTTCGTCCCCGACGAGATCAAACTCGACATGGATCTCGTGCGCGGCGTCGATCGTGATCCCCGCCGGCAGGCGATCATCCGCGCCGTCGTCCAGATGTGCATCGAACTCGATACGCTGGTCATAGCCGAAGGCATCGAGACCGCCACCGAGGCGGAGGCGCTTCGCGATCTGGGCGTTCGATATCATCAAGGTTTCTGGTACGCGCGGCCCGCCCTCGGCACGTTGCCAAGCGTGCCCAAGAATCGCGCGCTCACCTGACGATCGTTCCATTGCTCGCAGTCTGCCCGCCAAGATTGCGCGGCGAATGACGGCGTGAAACGCGTATAGAACCCATTGCCCGGGCGACCGTAGCGTCCGCTGCACGGCCCAAGACCGAATTGTGACGGCAACCCGCGGCGAACCCGCAGGTTCTATCGCTCGTAGTGCGCAACCTATGGCTCATCACCAAGCCCGATTCGGTTCGACGACCGAGGCCAAATGCGACGCGATCGAAGCGCTCTTCGCCGAACGCGGCCTGCTACTGGTCGGCCGGACGCTTTTCCCAGACGACGGCCTGCCGAGCCTCGACGCGCTGGCGCGGGCGGAGGTGAACACGGTGGTCCTGTTCGCCGGCGATGGCATGATCAACGCCGCCTTATGCGTGCTCGCTGCCTGGGATGGCGGCATCCTGATCTTGCCCGGCGGGACGATGAACTGCTGGCCACCGGGGACCTGACAATGAGCGCGCGCAGCCGCGAGTTCGTCGCAGCGCAGGCATGGCTCGAGCGTCTCGGCGTGCCGATCGCGCTGAGCGTCAACCCCGTCGCCCGCCTGTTCTGGTCCTATCGCCGCTACTGCGCCACGGAAGCGTCCTTGCGCGTGATCGGCCTCGAACCCACGACGGACGACCCGTCGGGCATGCGATCGCACTCGAACGATGGCGGCGGGCGACGCCTTGTCGCGGCCGGCGATGCCGGCCGTATCTGGCGCTACGCCGTCGATGCCGACGACGTGAAGCTCGACCGGCTCGACGGCAAGAGCTGGGACAAGCGCAAGGCGGCGATCGACGAGACCTTGGCGCAAAGCGCCACGGCTATGCTGGCTCTCGCCGAGGAGCGCGCAGGTCTTGCCGCGCCGGTGATGGATCCCGATCCTGCCGCCTTCGAGCGCTTCGTCGGCGGCTTTGCCTTCAACGAGACCGCCGATCAGGCCCGCGCCGCGCGCGCGATTCGCGACGATCTGGCCAGAGGCAAACCGATGGACCATCTCGTCATCGGCGATGTCGGCTTCGGCAAGACCGAAGTCGCGTTTCGCGCGCGGCGCTTGCCGCGCTGGCGGGCTTCCAGGTGATCGTCGCGGCCCCGACCACCGTGCTCGTCCGCCGGCATCTTCAGACATTCGAGCGGCGTTCGCCGAGAGCCGCATAGCCGTAGCTGGCCTGTCGCGCCTTTTTGTAAGTCGAACTGCTGATCTCGTTGCCATGGTCTCGCTCCGATGATCCACCCTCAATTCAGCTCCATATCGGGTCCGGTGATGAAGATTGGATGATTGCTCGGAAAATTGTAGCGTAGATTATAACATTGAAAACAGCGCCTTATCGTGCTTTGGCGTGGTTAAACGTAGACTAGCAAAGCCCGTTTTTCCATTTGGCAGATAGCTTCGAACCTGAGCAGATTGATCGGCAGAGCCGATCGACCGATACAAGTTGCCTGTAGGTTGACCAGTACGAGGCGCGCAACCCAAGTATGATTGAATCAGGACTTGAGGTGTGCTTCCACTGCGGCGGCACTGTTGCCAACTGCCCTGACGGCTGCTTCGAGTCGCTCGCGCGAAACACCGAACTTGCTCGTCCAGTAGGAAACCTCGTAGTCCTCACCGAGCGCGACGCGGGACGCGTCTTGAGGCCCGCGTACGGTTTTGTCGTCTGCCATCGCCGTTCTCCAAATGACAATTCTTGACCAAACGCAGTGAGCGAGTTCCGGTTTCCTCGGTCGTGCGATGGTCGCGCGCCCGCCACGATCAATCGAGTCGATGATCAGTTGGAACGAGTCGCCACCCGGTAAATTGTTCAGTGCATGAACGATGTTCGAAGAACTAATAAGCGCAGCTTTAGCAGGCTTCGCGCAGGCAACTCGGCGCAGGACGTTTGATCGTGAAAATCGCGACCTACAACGTGAACGGCGTCAACGGCCGCCTGCCCGTGCTGCTGCGCTGGCTCGCGGAAGCGCAGCCCGACATCGTCTGCCTGCAAGAACTGAAAGCGCCCGACGAGCGGTTTCCCGAAACGGCGATCCGCGACCTCGGCTACGACACGATCTGGCACGGCCAGAAGAGCTGGAACGGCGTCGCAATTCTCAGCCGCATCGGCGAGATCCACGAGACCCGGCGCGGTCTCCCCGGCGATCCCGACGATACGCATAGCCGCTACATCGAAGCGGCCGTCAACGGCCTCATCATCGGCGGGCTTTACTTGCCCAATGGCAATCCGCGGCCGGGACCCAAGTTCGATTACAAATTGCGCTGGTTCGAGCGTCTGATCGCCCACGCCGGCGAACTGCTGGCGAGCGGTCTGCCGGTCATGCTCGCGGGGGACTTCAACGTAATACCGACCGACCTCGACGTCTACAAACCCGAACGCTGGCGCGACGACGCACTCTTCGCGCCCGAGGTAAAGGCCGCCTATTGCAGGCTGCTCGATCAGGGCTGGACCGACGCCTTGCGGCACCGGCATCCGGGTGAGACGATTTACACGTTCTGGGACTATTTTCGGAACGCCTACGCGCGCAATTCCGGCCTCAGGATTGACCACCTACTGCTGAGCCCGAGCCTGGCGGAACGCCTTGTCGGAGCCGAGGTCGATGCCCACGTGCGCGGCTGGGAAAAGACCAGCGATCACGCGCCGGTCTGGATCGAACTCGCCGACAAGGCCAAGCGACGACGCCGCAAGCCGGCTAGTCCGCATCCTCGAGTTCCGTGAAGCGCAGGATCTGTCCTTCGCACGGCATCGCCTTGAAGCCGAAATCGCCGAACGAAAAGAACTCGAGCGCTTTCATCGGTGGGCAAAAAGATGCGGACTTTCATGCGCCGTCCTTCAATCAGGTTTTTGTAGATTAGCTATTACCGGTGCCCGGGGCGGCAGGCTCGAGCGCTGGCGATTGTCCGGATGTCCCGTCGCCCAGACATACACGACGGCCAGGCCCATGATCGCCACTTCAAGCACGCGAGAACGCTTCTTGGGTGCGTCCTGTTGCGGCCGATCATCGTCGTCAGCGTCGATCGAACCGCCGGCCACATCGTCGGCCATCGCCGCGCCGCGCGAGCCAGCCGGCCGCGCCGGGCCTTCCGTGGTGTCTTGCGCGGTCTCGCGTTCGAGCTCGGAATTGCGCTCGGCGCCGAACAACAGGACATAGCTAGAGAGATAGAGCCAGGTCCGCAGGACGACGACCGCGCCGAGTGAGCCGTAAGTGGCGTTGTAGTTGCCGAAATTAGCTACGTAGAGCCCGAAACCCAGCGTCAGGCACAGCCACAGGACGGAAACGAGCAGCGACCCGGGACTGATCCACACCCAGCGCGCTTTGCGGCGCGATGGCGCGTAGCGATTACAGCGTCGCCGCGCCGGCGGCGCCCGCCAGGAGCAGCGCGACATAGGCGAGCATCCGGCCGGCGGTAAGCGCGGCCTCGGGCAGATCAGGGAACAGTGCCTCGACCCTGGCGAGGAGAGCGATGGCGAACGCGGCCAGCAACGCAAACAGCACGGCGCATCCGGTAATCGCTAGCGCCAGGAGGTTGACCCAAAAGAAGTTGCGCTTCTCCTTTTCCTCGTAGGCGATGTTGAGCGCGGTGATGATCGCGCCGGCGCCGTTGCGCGCACCCAACAGCGCGAGGCCGAGCGCCAACAAAAGGCCGAGCCCCTTCTTGCCGTCGGAGGTCTCGACCACGTTGAGCAGTTGCTCGCCGATGACCTTGGCAGCATCGGCCGGCATGACGCGCATCAGAGCCTGCATATTCTCGACGACGGTCGCGGGTTCGGTGACGAGGCCGTAGCTGATAACCAGCGCGCCCAGCAGCGGCACCATGGCGAGAAAACCGTAGAACGCGACTCCGGCGGCAACTAGACCGACGTTGTCGTCCGACGTCTCCTTCACCGCGCGCCAGACAACAGATTTCCAGGCATTGAAAGGCATGCGCCAGGGGCTGGTCGCGGACTGGGCCTGCCGGGCGTCAGATGACGACAAGTTGGACGCAGTAGGCGGAGGAGCGGCGTTAGTCACAAGCGATCGCTCCCATGGAAAAGGTGCCAAGTTACACAACGAGACCAGAGGGTTGACGTTCCCGCCCGCCACGGACGTCCCAGTCGCATCGGGCGCCGATTGCGCGCCGGCGAAGGCGGCAGCCGGTGCAGGCTGATCGCACTGGATTGCTCCCTGCAGCGTTCCTATCTCAGACTCTCGTAGATTACCGGGAACACACGCATGGCCAACGGCTGGGCGCCGGACGGCGCCGTTCAGGATCAGATCGAGGACAGCATCAAGGATGCCCTTGAAAGTGCGCGAGCGCGCATGCCCAGCGGCGAGGGCCTGGATGATTGCGAAGATTGCGGCGAGGAAATTCCCGCCGCGCGGCGCAAAGCGCTCCCTGGCGCGCGAACCTGCGTCCCATGTCAGTCGGCGCGCGACAAGCTCCCCACCTTCTCCGCAATCAACCGCCGTGCCAGCAAGGACAGCCAGCTTCGATGATCGCCCGACGAGCGCCTTCGAGACGGCAGCAAGGCACGCCGGTCAGCGAAATCCCGAAGCCAAAACGGTCGTGTCATACCCGTTCGTCAGAGATCCGCCCCACGCGAGCACCATGAGAATATTCAGAGGTCGGGAAGCGCTTGGTCCGCCCGGCCCCAATGCGCGAGATCCTTCGACGCCGCGCGACGCACCATTTCCGCGCCGTCGCCGATGCGCCAGCGAGCGGGACTGTCGAGATCGCGCAGCTCCTCCCAGGTGATCGGCACGGCGATCGGCGCGTATTCGCGCGACCGCACGCTGTAGGGCATGACCGCCGTCGCGCCGCGCTGGTTGCGCAGGTAATCGATGAAGATCCGCCCCGCCCGCTTGGCCTTGGCCAGCGCGGCGGTGAAGCGATCGGGTTCGGCCTGGGCCAGCGCCAGGGCGAAGCGGTGCGCGAAGTCCTTCACCTGCGGCCACTCGGCGGAGGGGGTCAGCGGCGCGATGACGTGGACACCCTTGCCGCCGGTCACCATCGGGAAAGTAACGAGCCCCATCTGCGCCAGCACGTCCTGAACGTGGAACGCTGCCGAGACGACTTCGGCGAACTCAAGTCCCACGTCGGGGTCTAGATCAAATACGAGACGGTCGGCTTTCTCGACGTCCTCGATTCGCGCGCCCCAGCCGTGGAACTCGATCGTGCCCATCTGCACGCAGGTCAGCAGCCCGGCGGGTGTATCGACGAACAGATAGGGTTCGTCGTGGCCGTCCTTCTCGCGGATGGCGACATGCTTGACGTCGTCGCCGAAGCTGCCCGCGTCGTGCTTCTGAAAGAAGCATTTCTTCGCCCTGCCCTGCGGACAGCGCACCAGGCTGATCGGCCGGCTGCCGGCCCATTCGAGCATGATCGGCGCCACCGTCTCGTAGTAGTCGGCGAGCTGACCCTTGGTGAGCTTGCCTTCGGGAAAGATCACCCGCTCGCGGTTGCTGATCTTAACCCCGCTGGTCGCCTGCGCGGCCGCTACGGGGGCGACCGGCTGCGCCTTCTCGAGCACGATGGCTTCGGGCTTTTTGTCCTCGCGCAGGCCGAGGTAGCTCGGATGCCGGAGCACCCCTTCGTCGGTAAATTCGATATAAGCGATCTCGGCGACGAGCTTTGGCTTCAGCCAGTGCGCCCCGCGCACGGCCGCGCGGGGCGCCGGTACCGTCGCCTCGCTCTGCTCGAGCGGCGCCATGATCTCCACCAGCCGTTCGATCTCGTCGCCGGTGAAGCCAGTGCCCACCTTGCCCGCGTAACGCAGCTTGCCGTCCTCGTTGACGCCGAGCAGCAGCGAGCGGAAGCCGCGCTGCTTGTCCGAGGGCGTCCAGCCAACGACGACGAATTCCTGGCGGCGGATGCATTTGGTCTTGACCCAGGAGCTGCCGCGCGAGCCCGAATACTTGGCGTCGACGCGTTTCGAGATGACGCCTTCGAGCCCGGCACCGCAGAAGCTCTCGAACAGCTGCTCGCCCTGTCCCAGGATGTGGTCCGAATAGCGCAGCCGCCCGGTTACCCCTTCGAGCAGCCCTGCTAGCAATTGCTTGCGCTCGAGCAGCGGGCGATTGGTGAGATCCTCGCCATCAAGCTCGAGGAGGTCGAAAGCGAAATAGTCGATCTTGCCCGGATCGCCCTTGAGCGCCGCCTGCAGGGCCTGGAAGCTGGTGCGCCCGTCGGGCAGAGTCACGACGGCTTCGCCATCGATCAGCGCGCTGCCGGCGGAAAGCTCGGTCGCCTCGGCGATGAGTCCGGCGAAACGGTCGGACCAGTCGAGACCAGAGCGCGTATAGGCGCGTCCTTCCCCTCCGCCCACCGCAAGCAGCGTACGATAGCCATCATACTTGAGCTCGTGGAGCCAGCGGTCGCCGGGCGGGACGTGATCGACCAGGGTCGCGAGCTGGACCGGCTGAAATGGCGGCAGGACGCCAGCGGGCTTGCGCTGCTTTGTGGGCTTGGCTGGTGCTTTCCCTCCGGTGGGGGGCTTGGCTTCCGTAGCCGCTTTGGTCGTGCCGTTTATCCTGGCGGTCGCGCGCCGTTTGGGCGCGGCCATGCCGGCCGCGATTTCGTCCATGGTGCGGCCGGTGTCGACGCTGGTCAGGTGGATCCCGACGAGATCGTCCGAGCCGCCGACGAACCCGTCGCTGACCTTGCGCAAAATCCAGTTCTCGCCCTTCTCCTTTCCGCGCGGCTTCAGGCGAAACAGGATCCATTCGCCCTGCATGCGCCGGCCGTGGAGGATGAAATGGAGATGTCCCTCGGGCAGGGTCTCGCGCGGGTCCTTGCCCGCGATCGATTCCCAGGTGCCGTTGTCCCACAGCATGACGGTGCCGCCACCGTATTGGCCCTTGGGGATCGTACCCTCGAACCGGGCGTAGTCGAGCGGGTGGTCTTCGGTCCGCACCGCGAGCCGCTTGTCGTCGGGATTGTTGCTGGGCCCGCGCGTCACGGCCCAACTGACAAGGACGCCGTCGAGCTCGAGCCGGAAATCGTAGTGCAGCCGCGTGGCGGCATGCTTCTGCACAACAAAACCATTGCCCGCGGTCGGCGCGGTAGCGCCGGCGGGCTCGGCGGTCTGCGCGAAGTCGCGCTTCGCGCGGTAGCGCGCGAGCGCCGCCTCGGCCTGGTTTTTGCCAGCCTGTCTGGTCTTGGTCGCCGCGCGTGATGCCATGCCGCTATTCCCGGTTGCCCGACCTAAATCCTCAGCAAGGCAGACTCGTTCCCACCGATCGACAGCAACGTCACCCCGCGATCTTGCGCGCGAAGCGGTAGCTCGTCTGCTCAAATTTCAGGGTGCGGAAGAAATTGTGGGAATTCTTGAGCTCGATGTCGCTCATCACCTCGACCAGCGTGCAGCCCTTCTTGGCGAGGGCCGCTTCGGCCACGGCCAGAAGCTGCGTGCCGATGCCCTGGCGGCGATGGTCCTCATCGACGACAAGCATGGTGACCCGGCCGACCGGTCCGCGCTGCAATGTCGGGACGACGGACCAGGCGGCACAGCCGATCAAGGCGCGAAGCTCGGCGAGATGGACGCTCGCACCCGCCTTGCGCAGCGCGGCAAGATCGCGCGCGACATCACCGCTGCTGGGAGAAAGTTCGTTGAGCTGGCTCAGCAGCTTGGCGAGCGCGGCGGCGTCGGCGGGTTTGGCCTCGCGAAGCACCAGCGTCGGTGCGACCTCGACCGGCCTCGGCTCTGGTTTAGCGGACGCCGCCTTGTCTCTCGCTTTCTGCGCCGCTTTTGCCGCGTCGGCCCTGCCCCGCGATGCCGGTGCGCGGGCACGCGTCGCATCCTGACGCTTCGCTGCGGATGCCTCCTCGGCCGCGCGCGTTGGTGGTGCCGGCGATGCCCTGGAACGCCTGTCGGCACTATCGGCTGGCGCATCGCTTCGCGCACCGCGCCGGGGTACCGCGTCTTCATCGGCGGGATCGTCGCGCTCGCGCTTAAGACGAGACGCCGGCCTATCGGGCGTGATTTTCGCCGATTGCTGCCAGGTGCTTGCCGCGCCGGCGCGCAGGTAGCTCTCGATGTCCTCGGCGCCGGCGGTCAGACCATCCTCGCTGATCCCAAGCAGAGGTTTGCCCTTGTCGTCGGTCAGGCCGAACTTGCCAAAATCACCGGTCCCCGGCTTGCGGCGGCGCGACCTGAGCAGCTTCAGTCCGCGATGCTGTGCCATCTCGCGCAAGCTGTTTGCCGTCTCGTCCGCCATCTTAAAACCCAATGTGTTCAGACTAATGCGACCCGCTGCGCCCAACCGGACTCACTTGAGCGTAATCCGGATTCGGCTCGTCGCTTGGGATGGAACGCGCGAGTCGCAGGCGCGCTCCACGGCCATGCGCGCATGCCGGTTCAAACAGTCCTCGATGATCGAGCGCGTCGCCTACGACGATGACGCGCATAGCCTCTGCGTTTCATTCCGCCAGACCGGCAAATACGTCTACTACGACGTGCCGGCGGCGATCTTCGAAGCGCTGTGCAAGGCGGGGTCGGTCGGCGCCTTTTTCAACGAGCAGATCAAGGGCCGTTTTCGCTGCCGGCGCGATCCCGAGCGCAAGCGCTACGGTCCCAACGCCTAAGCACATGACTGCAGCGCACGAGCCGGCGCCGCTAGGTCTCGGCGAGCACGCGGTACACGGCCATCATGTGGCGCGAGGCGGCGGCGCGGGCGCGCGGCGAACGCACGGTCTCCTCGTTCGTCTCATGCAGCATGGTCAGCATCGCCAGCACATCCTCGCGCGTTGTGCCGGTTTCGCGCAGCTGCATACCGATCATCGTCAGGAGATTGCCCCACAGCGTAATCGCGCCTTCGGCGTAAGCGGCATCATCGTCGTCCTGGGTGGCGCGCGCGGGATCGCCCACGCTCATGCCCGCTTGCGCGCTGCCGTCTTGGCCGGGGTTTTCGCCGCGGCTTTCTTGTCCGGCGCTTTCGCCGCGGGTTTCGCCGCCGGCTTCTTCGCGCCCGCATCGCTCTTGCCCAGCGAGTTCTTCAGCGCCGCCATCAGATCGACGACGTTGCTGCCGCGGGGATCCTTGCCGCCGCTGTCCTCGCTGTCGATGTTGAGCGTCTTGCCCTTCTTCTTGCGCTCGATGAGTTCCTTGAGCGCGTCGACATAACGGTCGTGGAAATCGCTGGCGTCGAACTTGCCGGTCTTCTTGTCGATCAGGGTCGTGGCGAGATCGAGCAGTTCCTCGTCGGGATCGGCATCGCCGATGTCGCGGAAGTAGCTTGCCGCCTTGTTGACCTCGTCGGCGTAGCGCAGCGTCTCCATGACCATGCCACGCCCGCAAGCCTTGATGCTGACAACATATTCGCGGCCGCGCATGGCGAGCTGGCCAAGACCGATCTTGCCGCTGCGCCGCAGCGCTTCGCGCAGGACGATAAAGGCTTCCTCGGCGAGATCGTCGGCAGGCACGACGTAGTAGGGCTTCTCGAAATAGATCATGTCGATGTCCTGGGCATCGACGAACTGGGTCAGCTCAAGGGTCTTCTTGCTCTCAAGCTTGACGCCTTCGATCTCCTTCTCGTCAAGCAGGACATATTCGCCTTTCGAATATTCGAAGCCCTTGACGATCTGATCGACATCGACCGGGCCAATGCCGGGTACGACCTTTTCGTACTTGATGCGCTTGCCCGAGGGCTCGTGAATCTGGTTGAAGGCGATCGTCGCGCCGCTTTTGGTTGCCGAATAGACCTCGACGGGGATCGATACGAGCGCCAGTCGGATCTGGCCTTTCCAATAGGGGCGTGCGGCCATGTGCGTCTCCTTCGCGTGACTCGCTAAATCCGCGGGCCGCCCGCGCGTTCCCGTGACATGCGCCGGCCAACCATTGGCCTGGTCCCCGCAGCCGATTTCGCGAGCACGGGAGCCAATCGCCGCGCGAACGCTTGCGCAAGAGCGCGCAACGCCCGACTTCGCGCGAGAGCACTACAACCCGCGCGCAGTCGCAATGGACAAAGGTCTTCGATGAGCAAAGTGCACCGACTGGCCAAGACCGCGCCGATGGAAGCAAAGTTGGTCAGCGAACTGCCCGCAGACGGCGACTGGCAGTTCGAGCCGAAGTGGGATGGGTTCCGCGCGATCGCCTCGCGATCGGGCGATGCGGTCGAGCTGATGTCGAAGTCGGGCAAGTCGCTGGCGCGCTTCTTCCCGGAAATTGCCGAACTGCTGGCCAGCACCAAGGCCAAGGATTTCGTCATCGACGGCGAACTCATCCTCTCGCTCGGCGACGTCCTGTCGTTCGAAGCGCTGCAGGCCAGACTGCACCCCGCCGAGAGCCGCATCCGCAAGCTCGCCGCTGAAACGCCCGCCGAGCTGATGCTGTTCGACTGCCTGTCGCTCGGCGGCAAGGACCTCGTCGAGGCGTCGCTGGCGAACCGCCGCGCGGCAATCGAACGATTTGTCGAAGCCGAGGACAATCCCGGACTGCTGCTGTCCCCCGCGACGCGCGATGTCAGGCAAGCCGAGACCTGGCTCGCGGGCAGCGGCGGCGCGCTCGACGGCGTTATCGCCAAGCCGCTTGGCGAGCCTTACCGGCCGGGCGAGCGCGCCATGCGCAAGGTCAAGCAGCGCCGGACGGCCGACTGCGTCGTCGGCGGTTTTCGCCGCGCGAAGAACGGGCCGGAAGTCGCCTCGCTATTGCTCGGGCTTTATGACGCGGACGACAGGCTCCACTATGTCGGGTTTACCTCGGCTTTCGCCAAAGAGGACAAGGTCGCCCTCACTGCCCGGCTCGAAAAGCTGATCGAGGAGCCCGGGTTCACCGGCAACGCGCCCGGTGGCCCGAGCCGCTGGAACGACGGCGAGGACAGCGAGTGGTATCCGCTGCGGTCCGACCTCGTCGTCGAAGTCGGCTTCGACCAGGTCACCGGCGGACGGTTTCGTCACGGTACCAGGCTGCTTCGCTGGCGACCGGACAAGGTGCCGCACCAATGCCGCATGGAGCAGCTCGACTATCCGCTTCGGCCTTCCGAACTTCTCGATATCGGCTAGCGGCCGGCCGGCGCCTCGAGCAGCTTAGCGCCGCCGGCTCGAGCGGCGGCTTCGGTTGGCGGTCAGCGGATCTGGCTTCTTTGGCCGCACCCAGCCCGACGGCGGGGTCATGGACTGCTGGCTGGTGCCAAGTCCCATTGCGCCCGGCCGTTGGCGGGTCAGGCCGCTCGGATCGACCTCGATCTCGCTATTGACCTTCCCGAGGCGCAGCAGGCTGATCTGGTCGCGCAGGCGGCTCGCTTCCTCGAAATCCATCGCCGCAGCGGCGCGTTCCATGGCTAGCCTCAGCTCTTCGATCCTGGTCATGTTCGAACAACGCATAAGGCGCCCGCCTGGATCAGCCGATCGCGCGACGAAACCACACGCGGCGCTCGAGCGGGTTGGCGCGCTCGGACGCCGCCCCGCAATCTTGCGCTGGAATATCAGCGGACTATTGGTTGGGTCGTTCGAACAGTGAGGAGCTGGTCTGCCACGATGCCGCCCGGGAATTCCCTGAGCTTTCTGGATCATGGTGGCGCCATGGGCGAGCGCATGCGCACGTTCGACTGGCCGCACCATCCGCTCGGCGATCCCGACAGCTGGCCGCAAGCACTGCGCACCGTCGTCGGTCGATCCTGACCACGCATCATCCGGCGATGATCTTCTGGGGCGAACGGCTCTACTGTCTCTACAACGATGCTTTCGCGCCGGGGCCGAAGCGCTCAAGGCGATCAGCGCGCATTCGTTGATCAACATGCCCGTCACCGAACAGGGCGACGCAGGCGCGTTGTTGTTCCTGAACCATGCCGAACCACGCGAATGGCTCGTCAACGACAATCTTGCCGAGCTGCTGCCGCGCGAGGCCAAGACCTTCCAGGACATCGGCATCGCCGCGACGATCTGCATGCCGCTGGTCAAGGAAGCGCGCCTTACCGCCCTGATGGCGATCCACGACAAGGCGCCGCGGCGGTGGTCGGACTACGATCTGGCGCTGATCCGCGAGGTCACCGAGCGGTCCTGGGCGCATGTCGAACGCGTCCGCTCCGAAGCGCAGCTGCGCGAGCAAGCCGCGGCGCTCGCCGAGCTAAACGAAACGCTCGAGCAGTGCGTGGCCCAGCGCAGTGAGCAGCTCGTGGCCGCCGAGGAAGCGCTACGCCAGTCGCAGAAGATGGAGGCGGTCGGGCAGCTTACCGGCGGCCTCGCGCACGATTTCAACAACCTTCTCGCGGGCCTAAGCGGCAGCTTCGAGATGATCGCCAATCGCCTGGCGTAAGGACGCACGGCCGACGTCGAGCGGTATCTGAATGCCGGGCAAGGCGCGGTCAAGCGCGCGGCCTCGGTGACACACCGGCTGCTCGCCTTCTCGCGCCGCCAGACACTCGACCCTAAGCCGACCGACATCAACGCATTGGTGCGCGGCATCGAGGAGCTTGTGCGCCGCACCGTAGGCCCGCCGGTTGCGGTCGAGGTCGTCGGTGCCAGCGGGCTTTGGCAAACGCTGGTCGATCCCAACCAGCTCGAGAACGCCCTGCTCAACCTGTGCATCAACGCGCGCGACGCCATGCCAGATGGCGGTAAGCTGACGATCGAAACCGCCAACAAGTGGCTCAATGCGCGTGCCGCCAGCGAGCAGGAGCTGACCGAGGGCCAGTACGTCTCGCTCTGCGTCACCGGTACGGGCATCGGCATGAGCGCCGAAGTCAGGGCCAAGGCTTTCGATCCTTTCTTCACGACCAAGCCGCTCGGCGAAGGTACCGGGCTGGGTCTATCGATGATTTACGGATTCGCGCGCCAGTCGGGCGGGCAGGTGCGCATTTACAGCGAGGTTGGTACCGGTACGACGATGTGCATTTACCTCCCGCGGCACGGCGGTGCCGACGTGTTGCCAAACGAGCCGACCGCCGCGAGTGCACTCGACCTTGAGGCCGACGGCAGAACCGTCCTCGTCATCGATGACGAGCCGGTCATCCGCATGCTCGTCGCCGACGTGCTCGCCGAGGCCGGATTTGCGGCGATTGAGGCGGCCGACGGCCCTTCGGGTCTCCAGATTCTCGAATCCAACACGCGTGTCGATCTGCTGTTTACTGATATCGGTCTGCCCGGCGGGCTCGACGGCCGCCAAGCCGCCGAAGCGCGGCAAGTCCGGCCCGATCTGAAGGTGCTCTTCATCACCGGTTATGCCGAGAATGCCGCGATGCGCGACGGGCGGCTCGGCCCGGGCATGTCGCTGATCACCAAGCCGTTTGATATGGAGCTGCGCGCGCAAGATTCAGGAGGCTCTCGCCGACTAGCAGGCGCCAGCTCGGCTTACTGCCGCATGCGACCGACGCCACATGGTAGCCAGAGAAGTAGTGCTGCTCGCCATCAGAATTGCTGTCCGACTTGGTGAGCTTGATGCGGCCGCCCTCGACCTCATCGACTGTGCCGACGTGGGCGCCGTCGGAGCCGACGACTTCCATATGCGCGCGAACCTGACTGAGATCGGTCATGCTGTGTCTCCTCACTATGGAGCACCCACGCCCCGCCGCGACGATAGGTGCGCGGCCTGGCGCGTTTGTCGAGATAACGGGACGAGCCGAGTGCGAGCGCGCGAAGGCCGCCTAGAGCACGTCTTCGATCAGCCCGAGCGCCTTGGCCTCGGCGGCTTCGATATACCAGTTGGACGGCGCCTTTTGCAGAACCTCGTCCATCGTCACAGTCGATCCGAGGATGAGATTTGCGAAGCCTTCGTTCTGGATCGTGATCGAAGTGTTGATCTCGTTGAGCGTGGCTTGGAGCGAGGCGATGCAGGTCGTCAGCGGACCTTCGAAGTGCAAGGTCTTACAGAGCTTGCGCTCGTGGATCATCAGCCGCGTGCCCCGTGTCAGATAGCGGTTAGGCTTCGCGAAGAAACTCATCAGGGTCGTCCCCGCCGAGTAGATCGCCGCCTTACCGAGAAAGACGATCCGCCGGTTCGGGCTGACCTCGCTGTGAAAGCGGATGTCCTCCCCCATCATCCGGGCCACTTCGGGATCACCGCCGAGCGTCGACAGCTCCACCGATAGCAATCCCTCGCCCGGAAGCGCGTCGAGCTGTTCGCGGAAACTCTTGTACATGTCGTAATCGACGGTGCCCGACAGTAGTATCGAAGGGCAGCGGAAATCCTGGCTCGTCAGAGCCGTACCTGTTTCCATCAGTAAACCTCGTTGTGTGGGAGAAATATCGGCCGGCCGAACCGGCAGCGCTAATCCGGCGGCGTCTCTCCGAGCTGCTGCGCGGCGAGACGCCGCGGCCGGCGCGGGCGCGGATCCGGGCGGTCAATTTCGAAAGCCTTGCGCGGGGCGGCCATGGTCAGTGCGATCGGCGCAAGCTTCTCCGCGGTTCGCTGCTCGGCTTCCACGCGGTGGCGTGCGCGCGCGAGGCAGAGCGGGCTGTCGTCACCGGGCTTATGCCAAAAGCCGCAGATATCGGCGAGGATCGCGCGCAGGGCCTTGGCCGCTTCCCGGTCGGCATCGATGATGTGCATGACGAATACCCCTGTGTTTCGCGGCTGTCGGAAAAACCCCGAAGCCGTGACGCGGTTCCGCGAAGGGCCCGTGACAACCGACTGACGAAGAAGCGGAAATTCGGCGAAACCGGCGATGGCGGTTCGTAAAATCGCACTGATCGATGTTAAGTTGAGCCCATCGAGGGGTCTTTTAGCCGCGCCCCGCGTTTGCACCGAAACAGGGATGTCCCGCCTCGGGAGCCCCCGCGGAGATTACAATGGCCACGACCAAGACTGCAGCGGTTCCCAAGCCCAAGAGCGCCAAGCCGGCATCGAAAGCCGCGCGCAAATCCGAGCGCACGGCAGCGAAGCCGGCCGATGCGATCAAGCTGCTCAAGGACGATCACAAGGAAGTGAAAACCTACTTCAAGCAGTACGAAACCCTCGAGGATGACGCCGAACGGCGCGCGCTCGCCGACAAGATCTGCATGGCGCTTACTGTCCATGCCACGGTCGAGGAAGAAATCTTCTACCCGGCCGTGCGTGAGGGGATCGACGACGACGATTTGCTCGATGAAGCCGAGGTCGAGCATGCCAGCGCCAAGCAGCTAATCGCCGAGATCCAGGCGATGGACGTCAATGACCGGCTCTTCGACGCCAAGGTCACGGTGCTCGGCGAGTACATCGATCACCACGTCGAGGAAGAGGAGACCGAAATGTTTCCCGAAAGCCGCGACAGCGATCTCGATCTGAAAGCTCTCGGGGCGCAGATGGCCGAGCGCAAGGCTCAGCTGCTGGCCGAACTCGCCGGCTAAGGCGCCGCAATCGGCGCGCGCAGGACCAGGCTCAGCACAGCCTGGCCCGCGCGAACCGCGGGCCGGTCTCGCCGGCCCATGGGAGCGGCATGTCCGAATGGCGCGCGCCTCACGCGTGCAGCACGTCAAGCCCAACCCGCTGCACCGATGCGCCAGGTCCACGCGGCCGGCGAGGAGGACAGCCATGCCTTCGGAGAATTCATGCAAGAACCGCTTCCCCGCCCGCGCGCCGCGCGCTTTTCCGATCACCTTGTCCGCGGCAACCGCTTTCGTGTCGCGCGCTGGCGCGCCGAGACAGGGCGGCCGGCCCGGCCGCTGCTGTTCTTCAGCGGCATTGGCGCCAATATCGAACTGCTCGCCCCGTTCCTCGAGCAGCTGCGCGGACGTGACGTCGTCACGCTCGACATTCTCGGTCTCGGCGGCTCGTCCGAAAGCCTCAAGCCCTATCGCCTGTCGGCGATGGCCGAAGCGGCCGCGCAGATCGTCGCCGAGCTCGGCTACGACGAGATCGATGTCATGGGTGTCAGCTGGGGCGGCATGCTCGCCCAGGAGTTCGCCTATCGTCACCGGGGCATGGTGAAGCGGCTCATCCTCGCCGCAACCTCGCCCGGCATGCCGATGATCCCGGGCAACCTCGGCTCGCTGATCAAGATGGTCCTGCCGCACCGCTATGTGGCCATGGGCGCGATCGAGACCTTTCTCCAGGGCCTCTACGGCGGCAGCAGCCAGGGGCTCGGCGACTATGCGTCGCGCATTCGCCCGCCGACCCCGCAGGGCTATCTGCACCAGCTGCTCGCGATCGTCGGCTGGACGAGCGTCCGCAAGCTCACGCGCGTCTCGGCCGAGACGCTGATCCTGATGGGCGAGGACGATCGCCTGGTGCCGCCGGCCAACGGGCATATCCTCAAGTTCCTGCTCAAGCATGCCCGGCTCGAAGTGCTCGCGAATGCCG
>Ga0075369_10000023_pt1 | contig 44190 bp, 42 predicted proteins | sample EndMethybrTD3034_FD_71400 | JGI IMG/M metagenome (GOLD analysis project Ga0075369, IMG submission 71400) | Populus endosphere microbial communities from Tennessee, USA - Endosphere MetaG P. TD hybrid TD303-4 | ecosystem: Host-associated > Plants > Roots > Endosphere | place: USA: Tennessee...
GAGGGGCTGCCCGCGCTGCTGGCCGACTGGGGCGGCTTCATCCTGGTCGTGCTGGCGTTGGCCGCGGCGTTGCTGGCGGTGTGGTTCGCCGCCGATCGCTGGTGCGTGCAGCCGCTGCGTTACATCCGCGACTTCGCCGATCGCGTGGCGCGCGGCGACGACATGAAGCTCGAGTACAAGCGGCCCTGGGGACCGGAGCTGTCATCCGTGGCGGAGGGGGTGCGTGCGATGGCGGCGGCGATCGCCAGCCGCGAGGCCGAGCTCAGGGACGGTCTCGAGCAACGCGACCACATGCTGCGCGAGATCCATCACCGGGTGAAGAACAACCTGCAGATGATCTCGAGCCTGTTGAACCTGCAGGCCGGAGAGATCCGCTCGCCGCGCATCCGTCGCTTCTTCGGCGACGCCCAGAACCGTGTGCTGACGCTCTCCATCCTGCACCGCCATCTCTACGAACGGTCGAGCTGGGCGCTGGTCGACTTCCAGCAGTTCATCAGCGACCTGGTGCGGCAGATCTCGGTCGGCCGCCGCAGCCCCGACCGGCCCCAGCCGCGCTACCAGATCCGCGCGCCGATCATGGCGGTCGGTCCCGACATCGCCATCCCCATCGGCCTGATCGTCACCGAGGCGGTGAGCAGCGCGCTGAACCGCAGCTTCGAAAATGTCACAGCGCCTGAGATCCGCATCGAGGCGGCCGACAAGGCGGGCACGGTCGAGCTTACCATCGAGGACAACGGTGCGGGCGGCGGCGGCTCGCTCGGTCCCGGTGCGCGCGGCGGCTTCGGCCTGACCCTGATCCGGGGCCTTGCCATGCAGCTCGGTGGCGAGGCACAGATATCGCTGCGAGAGGGTGGAGGAATGCGAGTGGCGGTGACCTTCCCCACGCCGCAGGACGAGGAAGGCGATGCGTAGCGTCGCTGGCACGGCGCGCTCGACCGGCGTGATCGTCGGGCTGACGATTGCGGTTCTGATCGGCACGGCGGCGTTGCTCGCCATCACCCATTCGAATTCCGCGTCGCGCCAGCAGCGCCTGGTCGTCGGTAGCTACGAGATCCTGTCGTTGATGCGCCAGACCGTGATCGCCCTGCAGGACAGCGAAATCGGACAACGCGCCTACCTGTTGAGCGGCCAGGCGAACGATCTTGAGCCGTACGAACGCGCACGGCTGCGCATCGAGACCGGGGTGCGCCAGCTCGAGGCGGCGGCCGCCGGCGACCCCGACACGACGCGGCAGGTGCGCGAGTTCCGGGCGGCGGCGACCGAGAAGCTCGAGCAGATCAACAGCACCATCAGCGCCTACCAGCTCTATGGGCGCGACTACGCGCTCGCGCAGGAGCGCACCGGGTCGGGCAAGACCACCAGCGACCAGATCCGCCAGATCTCCGAATCGTTCATAGAGGGGCAGCGGCTGCTGCTGGCCCGCCGCCTGGCCCTGCTGCGTTCCGAGCAGGAGCAGTCCGACATCGCCGGTCTGTTGCTGCTGGCCGGCGCCTTCCTCTGCCTGTTCATCGGCATGTACATCGTCATCCGGGGCGCCAGGCGCCTGGAGAACGCGCAGCTTGCGCTGGCCGACCGCTCGCACCTCCTGCAATCCACCCTCGAGAGCCTGCAGGACCCGATCTTCGTGATCGACGCGGACGGCAAGGTCGTGGCGTGGAACGAAGCCTTCCTGCGCCTGTCGGGCTGGGATCCTGCCAAGCATGCGACACTGACGCGCGAGCAGCTCCTGTCCGACCGGTCGCCTGCCATGCACGCGCTGCTCGAGCCGCTGAAGCTCAACGCCGAGGCGCCCGACCGCCTGGTCATGACGCGCGCCAGCCACGACGGGCGGGACTATGAAGTCTCGCGCGGCGAGATGTCGGGCGGCGGCTCGGTGGTGCGCTGTGTCGACATCACCGAGAAGCTGCGCGACGAGATGGCGCTGCGCCAGGGCCAGAAGATGGAAGCGACAGGCCAGCTCACTGGCGGCATGGCGCACGACTTCAACAACATCCTGCAGGTCATCCAGGCCAACCTCGATCTGGTGAAGAGCGCGGTGCCGAACGATCAGGCCGCACTCGCCCGTCTCGGCGCCGCCGGCGCGGCGGCCGACAGGGGCGCCAGGCTCACCCAGCAGCTGCTGGCCTTCGCGCGGCGTCAGCCGCTGGCGCCGCAGCCGACCAATGTCGCCCGCCTGGTCCGCGACCTTGCCGACCTGCTGCGCCACTCGCTCGGCGAGCGCATCACCATAGAGCTCGACATCGCCGCCGAGCCGTGGAACGCCAAGATCGACCCCGGCCAGCTCGAGAACGCCATCCTCAACCTGGCGATCAATGCGCGCGATGCCATGCCCGAAGGCGGAACGGTGACGGTCGAGGTGTCGAACGCAACTCTCGATCGGCGCTACGCGGCGTTGCATCCCGACGTCACGCCGGGTCCCTATGTGCTGGTCGCAGTGAACGACACCGGTACCGGCATGCCGCCGGAGGTGGCGGCACAGGCGTTCGATCCGTTCTTCACCACCAAGCGCGACGGCAAGGGCACGGGCCTCGGCCTCAGCATGGTCTACGGCTTCGTGCGCCAGTCCAACGGACACATCCGCATCGACAGCGCCATCGGCCAGGGCACCAGCGTGAAGCTCTACCTGCCGCGCACCCTGGATCCGGTGCTCGACCTGTCGAGCGACATGGGCGAGGGCCAGAGCGGCAGTGAGCGGGTCCTGGTCGTCGAGGACAACGACGAGGTCAGGCGCGCGGTCGTCGCCCTGCTGTCCGGCTGGGGCTATCGCGTGGTCGCCGCCGAGAACCCCGACGTCGCCGCGGCGATCCTGGAGAAGGATTCGGCCTTCGACCTGCTGTTCACCGACGTCGTCATGCCCGGTTCGATATCGGCCATCGAGCTGGCGGCGCTGGCGCAGCGCCTGCAGCCCGGCATCGCCGTTCTGCTGACGTCGGGCTATGCGCGCGACCTGATTCCGGCCAACGACCGGCCCGACTACCCCCTGATCGCCAAGCCCTATCGTGGCGAGGAACTCATGGCCCGCCTGCGTGGCGTCCTGGCGGCGCGTCGGCCATCGTCTCCGCCGGCTGAGGCGCGACCGGCCCAGCCGGGGACCCCGTCCGAGGAGGCGGCGCGCCGGCCGCGGCGCGTGCTCGTGGTCGAGGACGAGGTCGTCCTGCGCATGTCGACGACCGATATGCTCGAACAGCTTGGCTGCTTCGTGTCCGGCGTGGGCAGCGGCGAGCAGGCGCTCGAGCTGCTGACGCGCGGCGGCGCGTTCGACCTGCTTTTGACCGACCTCGGCCTGCCCGGCATGAGCGGCGAGGAGCTGGCCAGCGAGGTGCGCCGGCGCTTTCCCACCCTGCCGGTTGTCATCGCCAGCGGCTACGGCCGGTCGGGCGCCCAGGCCGCCGGCATGCAGGCGGAGGGCCTGCAGTTCATCTCCAAGCCCTATTCCTCGGTCGACCTGCAGCAGGCGCTCGACCACGCGGCTCGCATGGCGGTTCCCTCTTAACTAGCTTCCTGCCCCCTGCAACCAAGCCGGTTTGGCGGCGTTCATATGGCAACTCTGCAACGCAAGGTGAGGGTGACGCCATGCGGATCGTGGATTTGTCAAAGTCGGCTCAGGTTACCCCTGAGCCGTCGCCGAGGGGCCTTTTCGACGGCGAGTTGATGGATCTCTATGTTGCCATCCTCATCGTCGTGCCTTTGGCGCTGTTCCTGAAATCTTTGTGGTCGTGACGCGACGCGCTTTGGTCGCAAAGCGGTCACTGCCGGGAACCTCTCTGCCCAGCCTCCGTTGAGGGGCACGCGCATATTGCGCCCAATTACAGCAGGAGTTCCCATGCGCCCGATCGCCATTCTCGCCGCTTGCGCGGCGCTCACCGTCGGCACGCTGCCGATCATTGTTCATGCCCAGGCCACCGGCCCGTCGACCGGTCAGACCGGCCAGACCGACGTCAAGTCGATCTGGGCGAAGTTCAAGGGAAGCTGGAACCAGACCAAAGGCGCGGTGAAGGAGCAGTGGGGCAAGCTGACCGACGACGACCTGCTCGAGATCGAGGGCCGGCGCGACCAGCTCGTCGGCAAGATCCAGACCCGCTACGGCATCAGCAAGGAAGAGGCGGAAGCCCAGGTCGGGACGTGGGAGCAGAAGCGCTATCGCGACATGTGATTGGGAGACTTGGGATCATGACGACCTTTCGTAACCTGACTGCGACGCTGGTGTGCAGCGTCGCAGCGATCACGGTGACGGCGTCGGCCGTCGCGCAGGCGCAGTTCCGCGACGAGAAGACGGGCAAGGTTTGGACGCCGGACAATGTCAGCAAGGACAACCAGCTTCGCCCGTCCAACGAGCCCAGCACGCCGGCCGACAAGGCCTTCGATCCGAACGCGCAGATCGCCACGGCGACGAGCGTCGTGGTGCAGCGGCCGAACGCCACCTTGATGGGTGTTGTGCCCATCACGGCGGGGCCGACCGTGCCCATCGTCGTGCTCGACAGTCCGACGTTGCAGGCGATTCCCGGCGACCGCTGGGTGGCGCCGCTCTACCTGACCAACAACAGCGGCGCCGACGCCAACGCGCAGATCGGTTGCACCTTCACCAACGGCAGCAGGCCGGTGCAGGAAACCCGCATCGTCGCGCCGACGGCGGGTCCGGGTCAGCGGCTGGCGTTTGCGGCATACGGGCCGCGGAGTGAGATCTTCGTCGACCGCGTGCTCTGTCGCGTACTCACGCCCTGATCGTGAGCATCATCATCTCGAACAGCGGAAACGGGCCAGTCAGTGGCCCGTTTCTCTTTGGCTGAATCGCGCTACCCTGCCCACTACTGAGTAGGGGGTGTGGGATGAGCGTAGGTGGGTTTGGGCGCCGGACGGCCATGGTGGGCGGCGCGGCGCTGGCGACGGCGTCGCTGATCCGGCCGCGCGGGGCGCGGGCAGCGAAGGCGATGACGGTGGTGCTGGAATCGGAGGTGACGATCCTCGATCCGCACGTCATCACCGCCACCATCACCCGGACCTTCGGCCTGCATGTCTTCGACATGCTGTTCGCCATGAACGAGAAGGGCGAGATCAAGCCGCAGATGGTCGAAGGCTACGACAGCAGCCCCGACAAGCTCACCTGGACCTTCACGTTGCGCGACGGTCTCAAGTGGCACGACGGCAGTCCGGTCACGGCCGAGGATTGCGTCGCCTCGCTCAAGCGCTGGTCGGTGCGTGATCCGCTGGGCAAGATGCTGATGGCTGACGCCGATCAACTCACGGCGACCGACGCCAAGACTTTCAAGCTGGTGCTGAAGCAGCCGTTCCCGTTGCTGCTCGAGATCCTGGGCAAGCCCAACGCGCCGCTGCCGGTGATGATGCCGGCCAGGCTTGCCGCAACGCCAGCCGACCAGCGCATCGGCGACCCGGTCGGTTCGGGCCCGTTCCGCTTCCTCAAGGACCAATGGCGGCCTGGCAATGCCATGGTGCTGGAGCGCAATCCCGCCTACGTGCCGCGCAAGGAGGCGCCGGACTTCCTGGCTGGGGCTAAAAACGTGAAGATCGACCAGCTCACGCTGCGCGTCATGCCCGACCAGTCGACCGGCGCCAACGCCCTGATGCTGGGCGAGATCGACTACATGCAATACCTGCCGTTCGACATGCTGCCGATCTTGGAGAAGGACAAGAGCGTCAAGCTGATGGGCCTGGGCGGCATCCACCAGTTCCAGGGCAATTTCCGCCTGAACCATGCCTTCCCGCCGTTCGACAATCCGAAGGTGCGGCAGGTGATGTGGAAGCTGGTCGATCAGGATGCGACGCTGACGGCGATCGGCGTGCCCGACCAGTTCCGCGCCAAGTCGTGCCCATCCTTCTGGATGTGCGGCACGCCGCTTTCGACCGATGCCGGTTCGAGTGCCGCCAAGGTCGATCTCGCGGCCGCCAAGGCCGAGCTCAAGGCGTCGGGCTACAACGGGGAGCCGGTGATCATCCTCGAGGTCGCGGGCTCGATCAGCCAGACCGCCTCGCGTGTGCTGGTGCAGAACATGAAGGATGTCGGCTTCGTCGTGGAACAGCAGCCGCGCGATTGGCCGACGGTGCTGGCGCGCCGCGCCAAGAAGGACGGCTGGTCGATGTTCCCCGTCTACTCGAACGGCACCGACATGTACTCGCCGCTGACTCACTTCTATGTCGCGGCGACCTGCAACGATTTCCCCGGCTGGTCGTGCGACAACCGCGTGCCCGAGCTGCTGAAGGCCTTTACGCGCGCCGCCACGCTGGAGGAGCGCAAGAAGATCGCGGCCGACATCCAGACGGTCGCCTACGAGATGGTGCCGTCCGTGATGTGGGGGCAGTTCACCATTCCGGCGGGCTATCGCAGCGACCTCAAGGGGCTCATCCAGTCGTCCTACCCCATGTTCTGGGAGGTCGACCGCTGAGCCCCACAGGAACTCGCGATGCTCCCGACCGTTATCACCGCGTGAGGGCGAAGCAATGACGGTACGCCACAACGCAGCGGCGCACCGCTATGAGATGGACACCGACAGCGGCCTTGCCATCGCGGTCTATCGCGAGCAGGGCGACCGGATGATCTTCACCCATACCGAGGTGCCGCCGGCCGACGAAGGCAAGGGCTTCGCCTCTCGCCTGGTTGGCGCGGCCCTGGCCGATGCGCACAAGCGCGGCTTCAAGATCGTGCCGGCCTGCAGCTACGTCGTCGCCTACGTGCGACGTCATCCCGAATACGACGATCGTTAAGGGAGCGCGGGCCTCTGGCTCGCTCATGTTCTTCCGGACCGCGAGCTTCCAGCTCGCTCATGATTCATGAGCGCGCAGGATGCGCGCGGTCCGCGCTGCGCTAAGCACGCATTGCGAGGAATGCCGCCACGCACGCGGCCGCACTCACCGCAGCACCCCAGGCGAGATCGACCAGGCTCACCGCCATGGGCCAGCCGCGCAGCGTGGCGAGATTGGTGAGGTCGTATGCGGCGTAGACGACGAAGCCGAACAGCGCGCCGTACAACGCCGCCGAAAGCCATGATGTCGCCAGCGCCACCGGAAAAACGACAATGCCGACGGCGTGGATGAGGTAGAAAAGAATCGCCACGGGCCAGTTCGGCTGATCGAGCAGAAGCTGGCCGAGCCGGGCCTTGTAGAAATCGCGGCTGACAAGGCCCAGCCACAGTGCGTCGAGCACGGCCAGGGTGCCCAGCGCGGCGACGTAGCCGACGAACCAAGTCTTCATCGGCTCAGTCTAGCGGGCAGGTCTATCTCGGGAAGAGGAATAGCCACGCCAGCGCCAGCGCCGCGACGGCGCCAACCGACGAGAGCACAAGGATGGTCAAAATGCGGCCGCTGACGACGCCGCTGCGCGCCTCAACGGGCGTGAGTTCGCGTTCCATGGGGGCTCCATTGGCGTTGATCGGGACCTAGAGAACGCCTCCCCAAGGACCGGGTTGCCGCCGCCGGACCGGAACTCCGGCAGTCGCCGGGGCGTTAAATGGTCCGAGATCGAACGATCGCAAGGAGACTTAACGATGTTGTACTGGGCGCTGATGTTCCTCGTGATCGCGCTGCTGGCCGGCTTGTTCGGCTTCGGTGGGATCGCCTCGACCGCGACCGGCATGGCGCAGATCCTGTTCGTCATCGCGCTGGTGCTGTTCGTGGTCAGCCTGTTCGCCGGCTTCCTGCGGCGCAACTCCTAGAGCGGAGTCTTCGTCGCCTCGAAGTGCGCGCGCAGCCGGTCGCGCGCCGCATAACCGGCGGCGCGGTCCCAGCAATTCACGATGGCGACGCGAAAGCCGCCCGGCGGCATGGCATGTCGTCCGGGCGGCAGTTCTTCATGGAAGGTGATCTGCACACTCGACACGCCGGGGGCAGTCGCGATGGCGCGCTTCAAGTCGGCCGGGGGATGGCGGTAGCGAAATCCATGCGGCACGAACAGGACGACGCTGTATCCGGTGCGTCGCGTCGAATCGTCGAACCGCCATTCATGCGAGGCGTAGAGCCGGATGATCGATTCGACCCAGCCAGGCCCGTAGAGATCGGGCCACTGGTCGGCGAAGCGCAGATGCACCTCGATGATGCGGCCGCCGATGGTCTCGAGGTTGAGCAGCCCCGTGTAGCCCTTGAGATGCCGGCGGCACCAGGCGCCGCACCACTCTTCGACGGCGGGTGACTGCACTGCTTGCACTTCCCAGTAATCGAAAGTGCCAGCACCGCTGGCAACGCCGGTCGCATGGCGCCACCATTGCGGCTCGCCGTCGACCAGCGCCACGTCGCTGCTGACGTGATCGCCCTCCAGCAGGGTCGTCCAGAAATGACCTGGCTGGTAGGCGCTGGCGTAGTCGTCGGCCGAGAAGAGGGCGCGGCTGCCCACGCCCATGCCCTTCAAGTTGTAGATGGGCTTGGAAAAAACCGGGTAATTCTGCGGAGCAACTCCATGCGGCGCTGCTGACAAATCCTGACTGAGCGCCACGGCAAGCTTGTCGTAGACCCAGCGATGCGCCGGATTCCACAGCCAGCCATCGCTGTCCTCAGTCGGAATGAAAACGTCGGTCGGGCACGGCACACTCTCAAAATATTGAGTACGCCATGGATCGATCTCGCAAATCGGCACTTGCATACCTACGTTCGACGATGTCCACAGTGAGTGTACGACCACGGCATTGCAACCGGCTATCGTCGCCGGCGTTTGCCGACAGGGCGGAGGTGCCGTGTCCAACATGATAACGCGTGGCGTGCGGACCCACGGTGCCTCGCTCGGCAAGCGGTTCCTGGATATCCGCACCTGCACCGAACAACTCGCTGAACCCTTGTCGGCCGAGGACCAGACGGTCCAGTCGATGCCCGACGCCAGCCCGACCAAATGGCACCTGGCGCACACCACCTGGTTCTTCGAGACCTTCGTGCTGCGGCCGCATGCGAGCGGTTACCGCGCCTTCGATCCTGCCTACGAATATCTCTTCAACTCCTACTATGATGCCGTCGGGCCGCGCCATCCGCGGCCGCAGCGCGGCATGCTCACCCGGCCAAGTCTGGCCGAGGTCATGGCCTATCGCCGGCATGTGTCGGACGCGATGGCGGCACTGCTCGACGGCGGCAACCAGGATATCGACGCCATCGTCGAGCTCGGCCTGCATCACGAGCAGCAGCATCAGGAGCTGATCCTGATGGATGCCAAGCATCTGCTGTCGCTCAATCCGCTGAAGCCTGCCTATCGTGCGCCGGCGTCGTCGCATGATGCGGCGACACCGCTGGCCTGGCGCGACTTCGAAGGTGGGCTCGTCGAGATCGGCCACGACGGCGAGGGTTTCGCTTTCGACAATGAAGGGCCGCGTCACCGCGTGTGGCTGGAGCCGTACGCATTGGCGTCGCGGCCGACCAATTGCGGCGAGTACCTCGCCTTCATCGAGGAGGGCGGTTACCAGCGGCCGGAGTTCTGGCTGTCGGCGGGCTGGGATTGCGTCAACCAGCGCGGCTGGACGGCTCCCCAGTACTGGGAGAAGGACGACGCTGGCTGGCGCGTCTTCACCTTGTCGGGCCTGCAGTCGCTCGACCCGGCAGCACCGGTCTGTCACGTCAGCGGCTTCGAGGCCGCCGCTTTCGCCAAGTGGGCGGGCAAGCGCCTGCCGCGCGAGGCGGAGTGGGAGGCGGGCGCCTCGGCGCTCGAGGACACGGGCATCGTCTGGGAATGGACCGCCAGCCCCTACGTTGCCTATCCCGGCTATCGCGAGCCGGCCGGCGCGATCGGCGAGTACAACGGCAAGTTCATGGCCAACCAGATGGTACTGCGCGGCGGCTGCTCGGCGACGCCGGCCGGCCATGTGCGCCCGACCTATCGCAACTTCTTCCCACCTGACGCCCGATGGATGTTCGGCGGCATTCGCCTCGCGGAGGATCTCAGATGAACGGCTCGCCCTTGCTTCTCGATCGCGCCCAGCTGGATGACCGCAGCGAATTCAGGGACGCCGTCCTGGCGGGCCTGGACAGCACGCCGCGCGCCATTCCAGCCAAGTTCCTCTACGACGCGCGCGGCTCGGCGCTGTTCGATGCGATTTGCGAGTTGCCTGAGTACTACCTGACTCGCACCGAGATCGAGATCCTGCGCCGCTTCGAGGCCGACATCGCCGCGATGGCCGGTCCTGGCTGCGCGCTGGTCGAGTACGGCAGCGGTTCGAGCGTGAAGTCGCGGCTCTTGATCGAGGCCATGCGCGATCTGGTGGCCTACGTGCCGATCGACATCTCGCGCCAGCATCTCGACGCCACGGCGAACGGGTTGCGCCGCGACTACCCGCACCTGAAGGTCGAACCGGTGTGCGCCGACTACATGAAGCTCGCGCGGCTGCCGGCCGATGTGAGCGCAGCGCGCCGGCGCATCGGTTTCTTCCCCGGCTCCACGATCGGCAATCTGCTGCCGATCGAAGCCACGGCATTCCTGCGCCGCGCCCGCGGCCTGCTGGGCGAGGGAGGTGCGTTGGTGCTCGGCGTCGATCTCAAGAAGGATCCGCGGCGCCTGCACGACGCCTACAACGATGCGGCCGGCGTCACGGCGCAGTTCACGCTGAACCTGTTGCGGCGCATGAATCGCGAGCTTGAGGCCAACTTCGATCTGTCGGCCTTCGCCCACGAGGCCTTCTACAATCCCGTCGAGGGCCGCATAGAGATCTACTTCCGCTGCCTCAGGCCGCAGACCGTCACCGTTGCGGGACGGAGTTTCGCCTTCGCCGAAGGCGAGCGGGTCCATACGGAATATTCCTACAAGTTCGACGATGCTGGCATCGCCACGCTGGCGCGTAGCGCAGGCTTCACCATCGCCCGGACCTGGACCGATCCGGCGCGCCTGTTCGCTGTCGTCTATCTCGTAAGCCCCTGATCATGACCCCGGAATCAGGCAGCCCGCCTCCGAGTTTCCTCGAAGGCGGGCTATAGGTTGGGCGGGGAGAGTGGCATCGCTGAGCGGGGGCAGGGCGATACCGGTACCCAACCAATGCGTTTTCAACGACGACTGGGCCGAAAAAGTTGCAGCGCTTTCCGGAAAAAACTTATCCCAAAGCTAAGTGTTTGATTCGACGGATTCTTGCGCCCGAAGCTTGGCTGTGAGTTCACGGTGCAAGGCATCGTCGCGAACCTTGGGCAGCATCCGGCGCAGCATTTCCGCGTGCGGCCGGCCGGCGCGCTCGGCCGCTTCCAGCTCCTTCAGGAAGGCCGTGATCTCGGCCCGGCTGGCGAAACCCATGTAGGCATCGTCGGCTTCATTGGCGCTGCAGGCAGGTGACGCGAACTCCTTGGGATCGCTCATTGGTGACCCTCAGGCCGGATGCCACCAGCGGCCCGCCAGCACCACGCCGGCCGAAAGCAGCCGCTTGGTTCCCATCATGCGCTCGCCGATCGAATCGGCATAGTCGAAGGAGCCGCTCACCTCTTCGATCACCGTCGCCTCGCCGACGCCGCCAACCTTCAACGTTCCAAGGTCGGAACGGTTGATGGCGGCTGCGGCGTTTCCGGTCGACAGCTTGATCACCGTCGGCAGGTCGACGCCCAGGCACAGGAACTTCGACATCGTCGTCAAAAGATCGAACGCCGGACCTTCGATGGAAATGACGTGGACATCCGACGAGATCACGTCGGGCAGGAAGCCCGCCGCCAACATGGCGCGCGTGGTGCCAAAGCCGAACGAGCCGCCGCCGTGACCGATGTCGAAGATCACGCCGCGTGCACGGGCCGCCAGGATCTCCTCACGCACATTGCCGTCGGCGCGCACCGGCGCATTGGGGAAGGGGCGGAAGCAATGGGTGAGGATGTCGCCGGGCCGCAGCCGGTCGACGACCTCGCGGCGCGCCGGCGGCGGGTTGTCGAGATGGGCCATTACCGGCAGGTCGAGCTCCTCGGCGACCTCGAGGGCGATGTCGAGCGGCTTGACGCCCGAATCGCCGCTGGCCGAACGGCCGACGCGCACCTTGATGCCCAGCACCAGGTCCTTGTGCTCGCGCGCCACGCGCACGGCTTCGCGCGGATCGATCAGGCGCATGTCGGAATTCTCGCCGACCATCACGGTTTTGGAGAAGGCGAAGATCCCGGGGAAGGCGATATTGAGATAGGGCAGGATGCGCACCGGCGACGGCTCGATCACGTGCTTGCGAAAGCCGTGGAAGTTGCCGGGGCCGGCACTGCCCGCATCGATGAAGGTCGTGACACCGCCCGTGCGCGCGACCAGCTCGGCCTCGACGCCGAGTGACGTGCCGCCCCAGTAGACGTGGGTGTGCAGGTCGATCAGGCCGGGCGAGACGATCTTGCCCGCGACGTTGCGGACGTCCTTGCCCGCGAGGTTGTCGCCGATCGCGGCGACCTTGCCGTTTGCGAAGGCGATGTCGGTCACCTTGTCGAGGCCCTGCGAGGGATCGACCACGCGGCCGCCTTTCAACACCAGATCGTTCATTCGATTGCCTTGTTCGTGTGCGCGATTGCTCGTCGCTTATCGCATCCGTCCCATGGCCTTCGCCAGTGCGCCGGCGCGGGGCAGGGGTACGCTTTCGAGGCCGAGCCAGTCGGCCATCAGCCGCAGCTCTTCGCGCAGCGGTCCTGCGACTTGGGCCGCGTCCTCGCCCTCCTCGAGATGGGCGGCGTGGACCAGAAGCTTCGAGTTGGCCCGGTCGGCCTTGAGGTCGACGCGCGCCACCAGCCGCTCGCCCAGCAGGAAGGGCAGCACGTAGTATCCGTGCGTGCGCTTGGCGACCGGCGTGTAGATGCCGATGCGGTAGAAGAAATTCCAGATGCGATGGGTGCGGTCGCGCTCCCAGATCAGCGGATCGAAGGGCGCCAGCAGGGCGCGCGCCTCGACCTTGCGCGGCTGGCGGGCAGCGGGATGCAGCCAGGCCGGTCGGTCCCAGCCTTCGACCTCGACCGGCAGCAGGTCTCCCGCCTCGACCAGTTCGGCGAGCCGGGCCTTGGTGTCGGCGACGCCGAGGCGAAAGTAGTCGCGCAGGTCGAATTCGGTGGCGACGCCTAGCGCCGCCGCGGAGCGCCGCAGGAGCTCGCGTTGTGCTTCCTCCGCCGACGGCGTGGGCACGGCCAGCACCGCAGCCGGCAATACGCGCTCGGTTAGATCGTAGACCCGCTCGAAGGTGCCGCGCCGCGTCGCGGTGGTGACCAGGCCGGCACGGAACAGCCATTCGGCGGCACGCTTGCCGTCGTTCCAGCCCCACCAGGCGCCGCGCCGTTCGCCGCCGTTGGACAGCTCCGAGGCCGCGAGCGGCCCTCGGTCGGCGATCTCGCGCAGCACCGCGTCGATGTACTTGGCTTTCTCCTTGCGGAAGAGATGCAGGCTGCCCTTGCTGTCGCCGGCATTCTCGCGAGCGCGCTGCATGCGCCAGCGAAACAGCGGATGAGCCGACATTGGTAGCAGCGAGGCTTCGTGCGCCCAGAACTCGAACAGCCCGCGCTGGCTCTTGCGGCCCCAGGCGATGCGATCGAGGTCGCCGGTGCCGTAATTGCCCAGGCGCGAGAACAGCGGCAGGTAGTGCGCCCTGGTCAGCACGTTGACCGAATCGATCTGCAGGAGGCCCAGCCGGTCGACGCCGCGCTTGACGTGGCCGGCGTTGGTCGCGCCATCAGGACGGGCGTCGGCGAAGCCCTGGGCGGCTAAGGCGATGCGGCGGGCGGCGGCGGCGGAGACGGATTGGCGCTTGCGGGACACACCCCACCATAGCGCACGCCGCCGCAAATTGAGTCAGTGGTGTTCTGTGTAAAATCCGGAACGAATGACTATCGCGCCTCGATGCGCGCGATCGCCTTCTTCACCGCGTCGGCCTGCCGGTTGGAGATATGGCCGTTTGCCTTGAACTCGGCGCTGACCTTGCGCAGGAACGGGCTCTTGTCGGCCAGCGCTTCCGCCCGTTTCATCAGCGGCTCGTGGATATGCACGGGTCCGCGCTCCCGCGCGGCCTGTCGCGCGCGCCAGATGCGGATGGCGACGGCGACGACGATCGCCGCCGTGGATGCGATGACGATCTCTGTCCACTGGATCATCGGCTACGCCCTCGTCACGCGCACCGACGCGTCCTTGCGCTGGTCGAGGCCGGGCAGCAGGTCGAGGCCCAGGCCCGGCTTCATGTTCACCGTGACCTCGCCCTTGGTGATCGGCGGCAACTCGGTGACCAGCTCGGTGTACCAGCCGGTATAGAAGGCGCGCACGCTCTCCTGGATCAGTGCGTTGCGCGCATGCAGGGAGAAATGGCAGGAGGCGGCATAGACCACGGGGCCGGTACAGTCGTGCGGCGCCACGGGCACATGCCAGGCTTCGGCCAGCGCTGCGATCTTGCGCGCCTCCGACAGGCCGCCGCACCACGACAAGTCGAGCATGGCGACGCCCGCGACGCCGGTCTCGAGGTACTCGCGGAAGGAATGGGTGTAGGCCAGCGTCTCCGAGGCGCACACCCAGGCCTTCGAATGCTCGGCATAGGCTTTGAGGTCGGCGAGGTTGTCGAGACGCAACGGGTCTTCGTGCCAGTAGGTATCGAAGGGGACGAGCGCGCGGGCGAGCCTCTGCGCCATGGGCAGGCTCCACAGCGAATGGAACTCGACCATGATGTCCATGCGATTGCCGACGGCCTTGCGGATCTTGGCGAACGGTTCCAGCGCGGCATCGAGCTCGGCGGGCGAGATGTCCCAGCCCGCGGTGCGCTCGGCGGCGATGTCGAAGGGCCAGATCTTCATGCCGGTGATGCCCTGCTCGAGCAGCGACAAGGCAAGCTCGTCGGCGCGATGCAGGAAGGCTTCGAGATCCTCGTAGGGACCCTGCTTGTTGCCGACGCCCCAGTTGGCGACGGCTTGGCTGCGCTCGTCGCGGATGTACTTGTAACCCGCGCAGGTGTTGTAGACACGGATGCGGTCGCGACTCTTGCCGCCCAGCGCCTCGCACACCGGCCGGCCGATCGCCTTGCCGAACAGATCCCACAGCGCGATGTCGATCGCCGAGTTGCCGCGTGTCTCCACGCCGGTGCCGCGCCAGCCGAGATAGTTGATCAGACTGCGGTTGATCGCCTCGATCTGGATGGGATCGCGGCCTATCAACTTGGGCGCCGCGCTCTCGTGGATGTAGGCCTCGACGGCCGCCGCACCCATGAAGGTCTCGCCCAGGCCCGTCAGGCCCTCGTCGGTCTTGAGGCGGACCCAGACCAGGTTGGGGAACTCGCCCAGACGGACGGTTTCGAGGGCAGTGATCTTCATGCCAGCGCCGCCTCGACGTAGGCGATAGCAGCTTCCGCCACGTCGCGGGCGCTCGTCCTGCCGGCGCGGACGGCCGATGCAATGGCCGCCGCGCCCTGATCCAGCAAATCGGTCATAGCTTTGTCATACCGGCTGAGGCCGCGCCGTTCCAGACTGCAAGCCGAGCCGCTGCGGACGGCAGTTCCGACGGTCGGACTCGAACGAAGGGAGCGGAGCGATCATGTTGGCGCCGCGGCTGCTGGAAGGTCTCAGGATCCTGGTCGTCGAGGACAATCTCCTGTTGGCCGAGGTCACCAGGCTTCTGCTGGAGGACAGCGGCTGCGAGGTCGTCGGCCCGGCCGGTCGGCTGCATCGCGGCCTCAAACTGGCGCGGGAGGAGGCGGTCGACGGCGCGATCCTCGACATCAACCTCCATGGCGAGATGAGCTTCCCCATTGCCGAGGTGTTGAGCGCACGCGGCGTGCCGTTCGTCTTCGTCACGGGATACGAAGACCGCAGCATCGTTCCGATGGCCTTCCGCTCCGCGCCACGTCTCGACAAGCCGGTGACCGACGAGCAGCTGCTCGAGGTGATGATTGCGACCTTCACCGGGAAGGGCGCGGAAAGTGACCCACAGGCGGACATGATATTGTCGGCAGGGCATGCCGTTGGAGAGCGATCTCTACGCGCCGGTGAAGGCGCTGCTCGAGGGACAAGGATACGTCGTTAAAGGCGAAGTGCGTGGCTGCGACGTTGTCGGCGTGCGCGGCGAGGAGCCGCCGGTAATCGTCGAGCTGAAGCGCGTGTTCGGCCTGGGGTTGGTGATGCAGGGCGTCGATCGCCTGGCGCTCAGCGACCGCGTCTACCTCGCGGTCGGCCAGTGGCCCAAGCAGATGAAGAACGTGAAGAAGCTCTGTCGCCGCCTCGGGCTGGGGCTGCTGGTGGTGGCGCACGAACGGGCCGATGTCGTGCTCGATCCGCAGCCCTACAAGCCACGCGCCAACAAGCGAAAGGCCGGCCGGCTGCTCGGCGAGCATCGCCGCCGCGTCGGCGATCCCAACCTCGGCGGCAGCGCCATGCGCGCGCCGCTGATGACGGCCTACCGCCAGGAGGCGCTGCGCTGCGCGGCCCTGCTCGCCAGCAACGGACCGATGGCGCCCAAGGCCATGCGCGCGGCCGCCGACGTGCCCAACGTTGCCAAGATCCTGCAGCATGACCACTATGGCTGGTTCGAGCGCGTCGAGCGCGGCGTCTATGCCCTGACGCCGCGGGGTCGCAGCGGGCTTGAGGAGTTTGCAGTCAGGACGCCATCGACGTGACCGCGCGGGGTTTGAAGACATTGGCCAAGCGCGGATGGCATCGCGCATTCGGGCTCCTGCAGCGTGCCGGCGTCAACCTCCTGCCGGCGCACTTCTATTCCTGTGTGCCCGATCTTGGAGATCTCGGCCGGCGCAGCGATTGGCGACGGCCGCGCACGATGTACGACATCAATCAGCGCAGTGTCGACGGGCAGCTGGCGCTGCTCGGCGAATGGATGGTGCCGCAAAGCGATCATCTGCAAGGTCGTTCCATCCAGCAGGATGCCGTTGTCGGTGGCGGCGATGACGGGGGCTACGGCGAGATCGAAGCCGATGTGCTGTTCGCCTTCGTCGCGACGCGAAAGCCGCGGCGCATCATCCAGGTCGGCTGCGGCGTCAGCACGGCCGTGATGCTGATGGCGGCGGAAAGGGCAGGCTACGCGCCCGAGATCGTCTGCATCGAGCCCTATCCCAGTGCCTGGCTGCGCGACGCCGCGGCCAAAGGGTCGATCCGGCTGCTTGCCGAGCCCGCCCAGGTCGTCGACTTCGATGTCATCGCCGATCTTGGGGACGGCGACCTTCTGTTCATCGATTCGACCCATGCCGTGAAGCCGGGCAGCGAGGTGAACTACCTGATCCACGAGGTGCTGCCCAGGCTGCGCGCCGGCGTGTGGGTGCACTTCCACGACATCTACTTTCCGTACGACTACACGCGCGACGTGCTGGACGGCGATCTGTTCTTTCCGCAGGAGAGCACGCTGCTCTACGCCTTTCTCACGGGCAATGCGCGCTATCGCCTGGAAGTGAGCCTCAGCATGGTCCACTACGCCGCGGCGAAGAGACTGCAGAGCCTCATTCCAAAATATCGGCCGAGTGCGCAGTCCGACGGGCTGCGCGGACAAGGTGACGGGCATTTCCCCAGCTCGGCCTGGCTCAGTGTCGCCACTTCGTGAAGCTGATCTGTGCAACCTTGAGGAGCGTGGGGCATTATGACGGCCCATGCGCACACTCGAGATCGTTCACCGCACGCGGTATGAGTATTCGACACCGGTGACACTGGGCGAGCACCGCCTGATGTTTCGTCCGCGCGACAGCCATGACCTTCGCCTGTTGCATACTGGGTTGGCCATCGAGCCGACCGCGGCCGTGCGCTGGATCCACGATGCCTTCGGCAACTCGATCGCCATCGCGTCCTTCGAAGGAACGACCGGATTGCTGGAACTCACCAGTACGATCCGGCTGGAGCACTTCGCGCTGCCGCTCGAGCTGCCGTCGATCGAGGAGTACGCGCGCACGCTGCCGTTCAGCTATCTGGCCGAGGAGGCGCCCGACCTGGCGCGTTATGTCGAGCGGCACTACCCGGATCCCAACGCCATGGTCAGCAACTGGACCAGGCAGTTCCTCGAGGGCGAGGGCGGGGCGGAGACCTTCACCACGCTGACGCGCATGTGCAAGGGCATCCAGGAGGGCCTGACCTATGCCATGCGTTTCGAGCTTGGGACACAACCACCCGCCGTCACGCTGGAGACCGGCGGCGGCACGTGCCGCGACTATGCGCTGTTGATGATGGAAGGGGCGCGCGGCCTCGGTCTGGCGGCGCGGTTCGTCACCGGCTACCTGTACGATCCCGCGCTCGATGCTGCCGGCGACAAGGCCAGCGCTGCGTATCCGCACGCATGGATGGAGGTCTACCTGCCTGGCGCCGGCTGGGTCGAGTTCGACCCGACCAACGGCATAATCGGCACAGAGCGGCTGATCCGAGTGGCGGTCGGTCGGGAGCCCGACCAGGCCATGCCGATCAAGGGCACGTTCACCGGTGACGCCGACGTCGCTGTGAAGGCGACGGTCGATGTCCAGGTACACGCGCTTGACGACGCGCCGCCGGCGCCAGCCTCAACGGCTGAGACCGCGCCGCAGCAGGAAGCCCGGCCCGCTACTCCTGTGCCAAGCACCGGCGCCTGACCGCACGCCAAGCTTGACGCGCATTCTCCGATAATTTCATTTAGGATGCGATAAAATTGGGTGTATTCGGACGCCCAACGAGTGCTCATCAGGAAAGACCGACCGTCTTGAACGTAATGACCTGGATGCTGCGCGGGCTGCTCGGCGTTGGCGGGGCGGCCCTCGCCGTCGTCGCGTGGCCGGTGGCCAACGGTGCCTTGCAGGCCCAGAAGGCGGATGCGGCGTTCTTCGAATTTCGCACCGGCGAGCAGGTGCAGCTCGGCCAGGCCGAGGCTGCGGTGGCGACGCTGGACCGCGCGGTTGCCGCCGATCCGGTCGCCGGCCGCCGGCTGGGGCGGGCCGAGATGCTGTTGGCCGCGGCGCTGACGCCAAGCCTTGGAGCGAGCGAGGAGCAGCGCTTGAAATGGCTGAAGCAGGCGCAGGCCGATCTCGAATTCGGGCTGGCCAATGCGCCGGCGCGGGGCGTCGCGTGGGCCCAGCTCGCCGCGGCCCGGCAGGCAATCGACGGACCGTCGGCCAAGGCAGTCGCGGCGCTGATGATGTCGATCGACACGGCGCCGATGATGGAGGCGCTTTGGCCGAGCCGCCTGCGGCTCATCCTCGACAACCAGCAGTTCTTCACGCCGCAGGAGCGCGAACGCATCGGCGCCTATGTCGTGACGAACTGGCGCGCCAGCAGCGACAAGCGCTGGGTTGCCGAAGTCATTCGTTCGCCGCTGGACGAGCTCTTTGTCCGCTATTTCCTGCGTGACGAGCCGGATGCCCAACAGGAACTGACGCAGTGGCTCACGCGCCTGAAGAAATAGTCTACGACAGCGACGCCACGCCGCCCGGACGCCCTCTCCTCGCGATGATCCGCAGATTGGCCAACTGGCTGTTGACGGTCACGTTCTTCGCCGTCGTGGTGCTGGCCGCGCTGCCCATGGGCGCCAACCGCGATTGGGCATGGGGCCCGATCGCCGTGATCATCGGCCTGTTGGCGGTGGCCGCCGCGGCAGGCATTGGGTCGCGCAGCGGTTTCGAGGTGATCAAGCGCGAACGCCTGCCGCTGCTTGCCCTGATCGTTTGCTTCCTGCTGTTCATCCTGTTCGGCCTGATCCAGATGGCGACTTGGGCGCCTTTGTCGGGCAGCACCTGGTTCTACGAGACGGCGGCTCGACTGCTCGGCAGCGCACATGCGCCGGTGCCGGATCTCGCGATCGACGCCTCGCGAAACACGCTGCTGAAATGCTTGACCTGCGGCGTCATCTTCCTGATGGCGCGCACGCTTTGTCGTGATCGGGCGCGTGCGCGGCTGCTGATGATGATGTTCATCGCCGGCGCCCTGCTGGTGCTCGCCTACGGCTTTCTCATGCAGCTTCAGAACAATTCCTGCTACGTCGGCAGCTATCTCAAGAAGGTCGGCGCGTATCAACCAACCGACAGGTGCCTGATGTCGGGAACGTTCGTCTCCAGCAATTCGTTCGGCTGCTATTGCGGCATGGCTCTAGTGGCCGCGATGGCGCTGATCTTTGCCGGTCGGCGACGGAGGGGGGACATGCCCTACGGCTACGACGAGGATGATGAGGAGAGCTTCGTCGCCTCCCTGACCGGCTTTCGGGTGACGATGCTGGCAGCCTGCCTGCTGCTTCTGGGTGGGCTCCTGTACTCAGCTTCGCGTGCCGGCGTTGCCGCTACCTTAGCAAGCGGCGCTGTGCTTGCAGTGCTGCTGCTGCGCGGCCGCTGGCATTCGCGGCCGGGCTTGGCGCGTCTGTTCGTCGGGGTCGCCATCATCGTTGGCTTGGTCGTCCTGGCGATTGCTGGCAACACCATCGTCGACAAAGTGGCGGGTGGCTTCGATGGCGGCGACCGCATCCGCATCTGGCTCGCCGCCCTCCAGGCGATCAGGATGTCGCCCTGGCTGGGATGGGGGCTCGGCAGCTTCGCCGACATCTATGCCGTCCTGCAGCCCGTGAGCTTGCCGGTGGCCAACGATCTTGCGCACTCCACGCCGCTGGAGACGATGGTCGAAGTCGGGGTGCCGATGGCCCTGTTCGGCTATGCCATTGTCCTGATCCCTTGCGGCGTAGCCCTCTACGGCGCTCTGACCAGGCGACGGGCGCATCGTTACCTGCCGGGCGCCGCCTTCGCCGTTGCGCTGGTTCCGATCCTGCATTCCATGGTCGACTTCAGCCTGCAAATGCCGGCCATCGCTTTCGTCGTCAGCGCGCTTCTCGGCATGGGCTGGACTCAGGCGTTCGGTCGCAGGGAGCGGGCTCCTCGTGGCTTTACGCCCTGGGAGTAGATCAACTATACTCATCCGGGGTGCAAACAGTGTGCAGTGGGGCATACTGCTTGTATGGAGGGCGTAGGATTGCGCAGAGCGATTCCGATGGAGCCAGATGCCTCTATGGGGCATCGGGGAAATGGCTCGCGGACGATGCGGTCGGCGCCGCAGCGCTTCATCGAGACATGGATCGATGCTGCCATCGGCTTCCTGTTCTGCGTGGCGCTGCCGATTCCGCTCTATGCCACCGGCGAGCCATTCGCCGGCGTGCTGGGCGGCACGGAGTTCACCATCATTTCGACGGCCGTCGGCTATTCGGTGGTCTGGTACTGCGGCCGGCGGCTCGACGCTTTTCCGCGCGCGACCCTGCAGGGCAACCTCGGCTACGTCGCGCCGGTCGCCGTCCTGACATACGCCTTGATCGCCGTCATTCTGCTGCTGCTGCGCATCGACTATTCACGCGTGCAGTTCTTCGGCTCGGGCCTTCTGACCGTGCTCTGGATGGCGAGCGTGGCGCAGCTGCGGTCGCGCTACCTTGTGCGCAACTACGCCGTGATTCCCCGGGCGTCCATTGCCGACATGCCGGTGCTCGCGACGTGCCGGTGGCTCGACTTCGACGACGTGCAACGGCGGGACGTCAGGGTGGACGCCATCGTCGCCGATCTCAGCGCCGGCCTGGGCGAGGGCCGGCTCGCCGCGCTGGCGGATGCCGCGATCGCCGGCGTGCCGGTGCTCGACCGGCGCTACATCGTCGAGACGTTGACCGGCCGCACGCCGCTCGGCGGGCTCACGCCCAACGAATTCGGCGCCCTGCTGCCGTCCCGCCAGTATCTCGTCGTGCGCCGCGTCGTCGAGCTTGGCCTCACCGTCCTGATGCTGCCGATCCTGCTGCCGACGCTGCTGGTTGTGGCGCTGGTCGTCCGTCTGGACAGCCCAGGCCCGATCTTCTTTCTGCAAACGCGCATTGGCCGGCGTGGGCAACCGTTCCGTATGGTCAAGTTCCGCACCATGTTCCACGGTGCCGGCGGTCCGAGCTTCACCACCGCCGCCGATCCACGCATCACGCGCCTCGGCGCCTTCCTGCGCAAGTGCCGGCTCGACGAGCTGCCGCAGCTCTTCAACGTCCTCGCCGGCCACATGAGCTGGGTCGGACCGCGCCCGGAGGCGGAATCGCTCGAGAAGAGCTATGTGCGCGACATCGAGCACTTCGCGCTGCGCGGCATCGTGCGGCCGGGCGTTACCGGCTGGGCGCAGATCAACCAGGGCTATGCCCATGAGTCCGACGAGATGCGATCCAAACTCGAGTACGACCTCTATTACCTCAAGCACTGCTCGCTGTGGCTTGATCTTGTGATCGTGCTGCGTACCTTTGCCGTGGTTTTCCGCGGCACCGGTGCACGCTGACCATCGCCGCCTTCTTGCGATCCGGACCATGTGTGGAATAGCCGGCATCCATGCCTACCTTGCCGTCGCGCCCGCGGTCGATCGCGCCGAGCTGGCGCGCATCAACGACCGCATGGCAGCGCGCGGGCCGGATGGCCGAGGGCTGTGGCTTGCAGCCGACGGCCGGACCGGTTTCGGGCATCAGCGGCTGGCCATCATCGACCTCAGCGAGGCCGGCGCGCAGCCCATGCACAGCGCCTGTGGCCAGTACACCATCACGTTCAACGGCGAGATCTACAACTACCGCGAACTGCGCGACGAGCTGGCGGCGCGCGGCCATACCTTCCGCAGCGGGTCCGACACCGAGGTGTTGCTGCAGCTCTACATCGATTGCGGCGCCGACATGGTGTGCAAGCTGCGTGGCATGTTCGCCTTCGGCCTGTGGGACGCGAAGAAGCGCACGCTGCTGCTGGCGCGTGATCCGCTGGGCGTCAAACCGCTCTATTGGAGCGATGACGGCTGGACCGTACGGTTCGCCTCGCAAGCCAAGGCCCTGCTGGCCGGCGGCGCTGTCGCGCGCGATCCCGACTCGGCGGGCATCGTGGGCTACCACCTCTTCGGCAGCGTGCCCGAGCCGTTCACGGTATGGCGCGCCGTCCATTGCCTGCCGGCCGGTACGACCCTGACCGTCGACGCGACCGGCCCGGGGGCACCGCAACGCTACTACGACGTTGCCGACGCCCTGGCCGAGCGCGCGCTGAAGGGCAGTCCGGACCTGGCCGACGCGCGGCGTCGCCTTGCTGATGCAGTGCGCGATTCGGTGCGCCACCACCTCGTGGCGGACGTGCCGGTTGCCGTGTTCCTGTCGGCCGGCCTCGATTCGGGTGCGCTGCTGGGCACCATGGCGGGATTGGGCGCGCGCTCGGTCTCGGCGGTCACGCTCGCCTTCGCCGAGTTCAAGGGCCTGGCTGTCGACGAGGCGCCGCTCGCGGCCGAGGTCGCCAAGCGCTATGGCGCACACCACATCGTTCGCACCGTCGATCGCGCCGAGTTCGAGGCGGATCTGCCGGCGATCCTCGATGCTATGGACCTGCCTAGCATCGATGGCATCAACACATGGTTCGTCTCCAAGGCTGCCCATGAGGCGGGCATCAAGGTGGCGCTGAGCGGCCTCGGCGCCGATGAATGTTTTGGCGGCTATCCGTCGTTTGCCGACGTGCCGCGCAGCGTGCGCTGGCTCGGGCCGCTGTCGTGGCTGCCCGGCGTGGGTGCGCTCGCCAGGCGCGGCTTGTCGGCGGCGATCGGCGCGGGACTTGGCCTGCATCCCAAGGCGGCCGGACTGCTGCAGTACGGCGGGAACTGGGCCGGCGCGTATCTGCTGCGCCGCAGCGTCTACATGCCATGGGAACTCGACGAGCTGCTCGATCCCTCGCTCGTGGCGGACGGTCTGCGCCGCCTTGCGCCGATCAGCACCATCACGGCATCGTCGCAGGCGGCGCATGAGCTCGGCGATTTCGACCGGGTCGCAGCCATGGAGACCGCGCTCTACATGCGCAATCAGCTGCTGCGTGACGCCGATTGGGCGGGCATGTCCCACGGCGTCGAGATCCGCGTGCCGTACGTCGATCCGTTCTTCCTCGCCGCCTTGCCGCCGGGTGAGGTGCTGGCGCGCGTCAATGCCAAGGACGCCGTGGCCGAGGTGCCCCAGCCGCCGTTGCCGGATGCCGTCCGCTCGCGGCGCAAGACAGGCTTCGTGACACCGGTCGGCCGATGGCTGCGCGAAGCGGCGGGCGAGCCGGCCCAGGGGACTGTCGATTTCTCCGCCGCCTCGCGCGGATGGGCGCGGCGCGTCTGGCACAGCGGCTGGACCAGCCCCGAGGTGGCGTGACGCGACGATGACAGTCCGGATTCTGGCTCTGGTCGGCGACGCCTACGGCGCGCGCGGCGGTATCGCCCGCTACAACCGCGACCTCTTCGGCGCGCTGGCCGCGACGGGCGCGGAGATCCTCGTGTTGCCGCGGCTCGGCACGGCAAGCGGTGAAGTTCTCCCCGCCGGAGTGCGGCAGCAGCCCGCCAGGTTCGGGCGGCTGAGCTTTTCGCTCGCCGCGCTGTGGGCCGCTTGGCGCTTTCGGCCCGTGGACATTGTGCTTTGCGGGCATGTCTACATGGCGCCGCTGGCTGCCTTGCTGGCGCGCTTGCTTGGTGCGCGCTACTGGCTGCAGGTTCACGGTGCCGAGATTTGGCGCGATCGCCGCGCCGTTGTGCGCCGGGCCATCGAGGCGGCAGACCAGGTGACCGCGGTCAGCCGCGCCACGCGCAAGCAGCTGCTCGGCTGGGTCGATCTCGCGCCCGAGCGGGTGCGAGTATTGTTCAACACCGTCGACGAGCGTTTTGCGCCCGGCCCTGCTTCGGTTGCGTTGCGCGAGCGCCTCAAGCTCGGACCCGGCCCGATCCTGCTTGCCGTCGGCCGCCTGTCTGCCGGCGAGCGATACAAGGGCCATGAGCTTGTCTTCGCGGCGTTGCCGGAACTGCGCAGGCGCTTTCCCGGCCTGGTCTATGCCGTGGCGGGCGAGGGTGACGATCGCGCCCGGCTCGAGGTACTCGCCCAGGAGCAGGCGGGCGACGCGTCGGTCGTGCGCTTCCTGGGTTACGTGCCCGACGAGGACCTGCGCGATCTCTATCGCCTGGCCGATCTCTTCGTCATGCCGAGTTCCGAGGAAGGCTTCGGCATCGTCTATCTCGAGGCTGCAGCTTGCGGACTGCGCGTGATCGGCGGTGCGGGTGGCGGCAGTGCCGACGCCATTCCGGTCGGCAGCGTGGGCGCGATCGTCGATCCCGCCGACCAGACTGGCCTGATCGAGGCTGTGACCCGGCTGCTTGGGCAGGGACGGGCCGATCCGTCGGCGATCGAGCCCTATCGGCGACCGCACTTTACCGCTACCGCCGGGTTACTCCTTGCTCGCCTTTTGGCCCAGCCGCGTCGTATGACGGACAGGGCATGACGACGTTCAGCCCCATGCGCGGCGCCATCTGCATCGTGAGCCCGGGCAACCTCGCGTCCAATCCGCGGGTGCTCAAGGAAGCCGATGCTCTCCATGAGGCCGGCTACGCCGTCACTGCCGTCGCCTGCGACTATACGGAGGCGCTGCGGAGCTTCGACGACGAGATTGCGGCTGGCGCACCGTGGAAAGTCGTGCGCGTGCCGCGGTCGCGCAGCGAGCGGCCGATCGGCCTGTTGGCAGGCGGCGTCGCGAGGCTGGCCGGAACGCACACGCCCGTTGCATTGGCGGCGCGAGCCTACGGCGGGCCGGTCGCTGCATTGAGGCGAGCTGCGAGCGGCGTGTCGGCCGATCTCTATATCGGGCACTACATCGCCGGATTGGCCGCGGCGGGCAGGGCGGCCCAGCGTCGCGGCGCGATGCTGGGGTTCGACGCGGAGGACCTGCACACCGGCGAGGGGACGGCGTTGCAGATGAGCATGGTGCGAACCATCGAAGGCGTCCTAATGCCGAGCTGTCGCCATGTGACGGCGGCAGCGCCGCTAATCGGCAAGGCGTATCGCGCCCGCTACGGCGTCGAGCCGGCCACGGTGCTCAACGTCTTTCCACTCGCAATGGCGCCGGCAAAACCGATATGCGCGGGGCAGGGGACGCTCAGGGCCTACTGGTTCTCGCAGACGGTCGGCCTGGATCGCGGCTTGCAGGCTTTCATCCAGGCAATGGCGCGTACGACCATGCGCGTCACCCTCGACATCCGCGGCAGCAATCGGTGGGGGCATGGCGACAGGCTGATGGAGCTGGCGCGCGAGCTCGGCGTCGCCGACAGGGTCCGCCTGTTGCCTATGGCAGCGCCGCAGGAGATGGTACGGCTGGCGGCGGACTACGATATCGGCCTGTCGCTGGAGACCGACGTCAGCGAGAATCGCCGCGTCTGTCTCACCAACAAGATCTTCACCTATCTGTTAGCGGGCGTGCCGGTGCTGTTGAGCGACACGCCCGCACAAGGCGCGCTGGCCCCTGAGCTGGGTGTGGCGGCGCGCATCGTCTCCCTGGCCGATCCCACCGGCATCGCGGCGGCGCTCGATCGTCTCGCCGGGGCGCCCGACGAGCGGTCGGCCGCACGTGACATGGCGTGGCGGTTGGGGCGCGAACGCTACAACTGGGACGTCGAGAAAGGAGCGCTGCTGGGCTCCGTCGAACTTGCCTTTGCGAACAGACGGGTAGCGGCATGACGACCCTGAAACAGCGGCCGGGAGCCTGGCCGGCCCCGCGCTTGAACTCGAGCATATGCCGCACTCTGCGTGTCGATCGCCGGCGCGGCCCGCTGCGCGGCATCCATCGGCCCTATTCGCTGGACATGGAGGCGTGCCGCTGATGCGTATCCTGATCACCGCCGATCCGGAGATCGAAGTGCCGCCCCGTCTCTATGGTGGTATCGAGCGCATCGTCGACGGTCTGGTGCGCCGGCTACGCGCGGGCGGGCACAAGGTCTGCCTGGTCGCCAAACCCGGCTCGCAATGCCCGGCCGATGCCTTCCATCCCTGGCCGGGAGCGAGCTCGCTTTCGCGCACGGACACGGTGCGCAACGGCCTTACCTTGTGGAGGGCCGTACGCGCCTTCAAGCCGGACGTCATTCACAGCTTCTCGCGGATTGCCTACCTGGCCCCGCTGCTGCGCGGGGCGATCCCGATCATCATGTCGTTCCAGCGCGATCCGACCATGCGTACGATCGGCGCGGCGGTGAAGCTCGCCGCGCCCGAGGTGCTGCGCTTTACCGGTTGCAGCGACTACATCGCCGCCTGCGGGCGGCGTGCCGGCGGGGAGTGGCGCGGCATTCCCAACTTCTTCGAGATCGATTCGCTCAACTTCAGCCCGACCGTCGCAGCGGACGCGCCGCTCTGCTTCCTGAGCCGCGTCGAGAGCATCAAGGGTGCCGACTGGGCGATCGAGATCGCCCGCCGCACCGGTCATCGGCTGGTCATCGCCGGCAACCACGCCGATTCCGGTGCCGAGGGCGATTATTGGCGGACCAAGGTCGAGCCCTGGATCGGCCGTGACGGCATCGAGTATGTCGGGCCGGTCGACGACGTGCAGAAGAACAAGGTTTTAGGCGAGGCGCGCGCCATGGTCGTGCCCATCCAGTGGAACGAACCGTTCGGCATCGTGTTCGCCGAGGCGCTGGGCTGCGGCACGCCTGTCATCTCCTGTCCGCGCGGCTCGCTGCCGGAGATCGTACGCCAGGGTGTCGACGGTTTCCTGATCAAGTCGATCGAGGAGGGCTGCGAGGCGGTGGCCAAGCTCGGCAGCATCGATCGTGCCGGCTGCCGGCGCCGCGCCGAGCAGGAGTATTCGCCCGACGTCGTGGTCGCGCGCTACGTTGAGCTCTATGACAGTGCGCGTTCGGCGCTGAAGTCACGACGATGAAGCGGCTCGCTCTGGTGAGCGGTCACTTCGCGCCCAGCAACCTGGTCGGCGCCCAGCGGGCGCGGCTGTGGTCGCGTCATCTCCCGGAATTCGGCTGGGAGCCAATCGTCGTCACCGGCGATCCGGCGCTTTACGAAGAACGGCCCGATCCCGATCTCGAGCGCCTGGTGGCGCCCGGCCTCAGGGTGATCTATGCGCCGACGATGTCGACGCGGCCCGTCCGGTTGGTGGGCGACATCGGCGTGCGCGCCTTCTGGGGGTGCTATCGCGTTCTGGCGGGACTGGCGGCGCGGCGCGAGATCGACTTCGTGCTGATCACCATCCCGTCGAACTTCCTGGCGCCGGTAGGCCGGCTGATCCATCGCCGCTACGGGCTGCCGTTCGGCATCGACTACCAGGATCCGTGGATCAACCGCTGGCACGGCATCGACGTGCCGTTCAGTCGTGCCTGGAGTTCGTATCGGCTGGCCTCGATCCTCGAGCCCTGGGCGGTGCAGGGGGCAAGTCTGATCACCGGCATGGCGCCGGGTTACGTCGCGGGCATGCTCGAGCGCAATCCCAAGGTCGCCGAGAACGCCGTCGTCGCCTACATGCCGATGGGCATAGCGCCGGAGGATTACAGCCTGGTGCGAGACCTTGATCGGCCGCCCTTCCTGTTCCAGCCGGGCGACGGCCGTTTCCACATGATCTATGCCGGCGCCCTGCTGCCGGCGGGCATTACGGTGCTCGACTCCTTCCTGGCCGGCCTGGGAGCGCTCAAGGCACGGGCGCCCGACATCGCCGCTCGCCTGAAGGTGCATTTCGTCGGGACGGGCAGCTCACCCGACGACCCGGCCGGGCATCAGGTGAGGCCACGGGCCGAACGGGCGGGCGTCGGCGACATCGTCGACGAGCACCCGCAACGTGTCGGCTATGTCGATGCCCTCAATCACCTGGGCCACAGCGACGCGGTGCTGGTGCTGGGCTCGACCGAACCGCACTACACGCCGTCCAAGGTGTTTCAAGCCATGCTGTCGCGCCGTCCGGTCTTCGCCATGCTGCACCGGGACAGCACGGCCGTGGACATGGTGCGCTCGATGCAGGCCGGCACGGTGCTGACGCTCACCGAAGGATCGTTGCCTGCGGCAGGCGACGTGGCGGAGGCATTGCGGTCTTTCATGGACGACAAGACCTACGATGCTGATGCCGTCGATCGTGCCGCCTTCGACGCCTATTCAGCACGTGCCTCGACGCGGGCGCTGGCAACGGCGCTCGATCTCGCCTGCGAGCGGGCTGCGGCGGAGCGGGGCTAGATATGGCGCGTATCGGCTTCCTGGTCAGCCATCCGATCCAGTACTACACGCCGATCTTTCGGGCGCTGGCGAAACAATGCGATCTCACCGTGTTCTTTGCCCATCGGCAGACCGCCGAGCAGCAGGCACGCGCCGGTTTCGGCGTGGCTTTCGATTGGGACGTCGACCTGCTGTCGGGCTATGACAGCCGCTTCCTCGTCAATGTCGCGCACCAGCCGTCGACCGATCGCTTCACCGGCTGCGACACGCCGGGCGTCACCGACGAGATCGCTCGCGGCAAGTTCGACGCCTTCGTCGTGCCGGGCTGGGCGTTGCGCTGCTACTGGCAGGCCGTCCGCGCCTGCCGCCGCCACGGCGTGCCGGTGCTGGTGCGCGGCGACTCGCAGCTCGGCAGCCAGCGCAATCGTGCCGTCCGTGCGCTCAAGTCGCTGGCTTTCTCACACGTGTTGCGACGCTTCGACGGGTTCTTGTATGTCGGCCAGAGGAACCGCGAATATCTCCTGCACTATGGCGCTCCGGCAGATCGCCTGTTCTTCTCGCCGCACTGCGTCGACAACGATGCTTTCGCCGCTGCCAGCGCCGCAGTCGCTGTGTCGCGCGATCCCGGTCGCCGCCGCATCTTGTTCGCGGGCAAGCTGATTGCCCGCAAGCATCCTTCCGACCTGCTGCATGCCGTCGCACGACTTGGCGGACACCCGGTAGAGGTTGTCTTCGCCGGCTCCGGCGAGCTCGAGGCCGAGCTCCGACAAATCGCAGCAGCTGCGTCCGTGCGCACCGCGTTCCTGGGCTTCGTGAACCAGAGCGAGCTGCCGGCGGTATATGCCGCTGCCGACTTGCTGGTCTTGCCGTCCAACGCCCAGGAGACGTGGGGATTGGTGGTCAACGAGGCCATGGCCTGCGGCACTCCTGCCGTGGTGTCGGATGCAGTGGGCTGCGGACCCGACCTCGTCGATGCGGGCGCCACGGGCGCAATTTTCCCGTTCGGCGACATCGCCGGCCTGGCAGCCGCGATCGACGGCGTGTTCTCGCTGGATCGAGCCTATGTTCGGCGCCGACTTGCAGACAAGATGGCACGATATTCACCGCAGCACGCCGCTGCAGCCATCGTCGAAGCAGCAGCGACCCTTAGCTAGCAATTCCTCGCGAACGTACTTCCGGGTGCAGCCGGGCGGATTGCCCTTCGTTTTGTCCGCGTATCCCGTGCAGTGGTAGTAGACGTGACGCTGCTTCTTGATGTCGCCCACGATCGAGCAACCGCACTTGCTGCAGGTCATCAGACCCGAAAAAGCAAAATCGTGTGTCGCGCGGCGATGCTTCCAGGGGGCGACGGGCACATCCATCGCTCACGCTCTTGCGCTTTGCAACCGTGGGATTGAAGATATGCAACGTAGTTCGTGCACAATGTGCCGCGTAACGCGAGAGTGGATTTGTCGGCGCGGGCGTACAAGATGGAAACTATGAATTTCAGAAAGACGATTTCATCACTCGGCGTCAGATTTTGGATGGCAATCTCCGCGGCAAAGATATTGGCGGCGGGTTTCTTGATCGCCGGAACATTGGGTTTTCTGTGGCACGACCGCGATCCCTTCCTGTGGCCGAACGTGCCACCACATCCTCTGCTGAACGTAGCCCTGGGCTGGTACAAGGGCGTCTTTTCGACTGCTCGCTCTCTCTTTGATCACTCGCCTACGAATGGCTTGATCTACTCGGCGGTCTGTGTTGGTTGTGTACTCGCTGTTTTTGCAATTCCCTTTGTTTCAAACCTGATCGCACGCTGCGTCCTCAGTGCCTGGCTGCTCTTCGGTACCGGGTACGATCTGTCGATGTTCGACATTAGCGGCGACATGCCGTCCTTTTGGTTAACGCAGACAATCCTCGTCAACGCCTGGTACGGAATCCAAGGCACTGCGCAAGCATACCTGGGGGTAATCGCCCCCGACTTGGCGATGGTGACGATTTCCTTCGTCATCTTTTGCTTGCCTCCGCCCCGACTGGCCGGGATGTCGCGATATCTGCCGGCCGTGGTGACAATCTCGGCAGTGACTGGCGTGCTCGGGATATTGGCGGCGACCAACGGGTACACGAGCGTGTTCCCATCCCCCTTCGAATCTTACATCAACGCGGTGAAGGTTGCTCGAGGCGTAGGACAACAAATGCAATTCCGGAGTGTCGAATATGATGGAAAGTTGACGTCGCCCTTTCGAAAGATCGTTCTCGTCGTCGACGAAAGCGTTCGAGGAGACTACTTGTCGCTAAATGACCCCTCGATCGAAACGACTCCTTTTCTAGTCTCGCAGAGGCAGTCGATTAGCAACTTCGGCGTCGCCGTTTCGGGATCGAACTGTTCGGTCGTGTCGCGAATGATGCTTCGCTTTGGATTGCAGGAGAGCGATCTCGTCGGTCGCACCCAGATTCGCTTCCCTGGTCCTACTATTTGGCAATATGCCAAGCGCGCCGGCTTCCAGACCGTCTTCGTCGACAGCTATGGCAGCGCGACGCGACTGGTCCACGGCATAACGGAAACCGAACAGGCCTTTATGGACCGGCATGTCATGGCTGACGATTTGCCGCAATATCTCCGGGACGTGAATACGGCACAGAGGTTGCGCGACCTGCTGAGCGATCCCGCGCCGATGTTCATTTTGGTAGAGAAGCTCGGCGTGCATATTCCCTACAATGCCCAATATCCGCGTACCGAGAACGTCTTCCATGCCAAGCATGACCTGGATTTCGACCCAACCGACCGGGCGAATCTCATCGTACAATATCGCAACGCCATCCGCTGGTCGGTCGACGGATTTTTCGAGCGACTTCTTAGGGAGCCAATGCCGGCCGACACTCTTCTCATCTACACATCGGACCACGGTCAGGCACTCGCAGAGAATAATCGGCTGCAATCTCATTGCAGCCAAGGTGCGCTGGCCATTCGGCAGGAAGCCAACGTTCCTCTCTTTGCCATCACGACGAATGCGGAGTGGCAAGAAATTCTTTCGCAAGCCGCTACTCGCAACCACGATCGGGCCAGCGGTTTGGACATATTTGCCACGCTGCTACAGGCCATGGGTTATGACACCGAATGGATCGCCGCTCGGTTTCCACATTCGTTAACGTGGGGCATAACGAGAGACCGCATACGCATATTCTGGGCGGAAATGCAAGTGCGCGAATATGATGAATGAGGAAGGGCAGCCAAGCTGCACTTTTCACGCCTAGTCTAGTCGTGGCGCTCGGCGGCGGTGAGTCATAGCTGTCACCCCGAGCGTAGCGAGGGCCTTTGAGGCGGCAGGAAAGGTCCCTCGCTACGCTCGGGATGACACTGGGTCCATATCAGGCATTTATGATTCCAGGTACTGACTTAGCCAGGTAGCTGGATCGTGCCGATCGAACGACAGTGTTCGAAGGTCACGCGTTGAACGATGCTCAGGAACCGCGGGCTACCGACCAGTGCCAGCGCGTTCCCGCCGCAGTCGAAGCTGCCGGTAATCGCCATCCGGGTCGACCTGGGCCCGTAGACGTCGGATCCCCACAGGATGACATTTGGATTGAGCCGGAGGGCGTGCGGCAGGCGGGGGAAGTCGGTAATCACGAGTCCGTCGCGCGCGGCCGATTCCACCTGCCCGATCTGGTATCGGTACTCGGAGTAGCCGAGGTCCCCGCTGACGTCGAACTTCAAGTAGATGCGTGCTGCCGAATAGGCGAGGAATGTCATGAGGACAACGGCGTAGGAGGCAAAGCGCCAGGGCTTTGGCGCTCTGGCGAGAACTGCTGCCACGGCAAAGGCAGCCAGCAGAGGATAGTAGACCGGAGTGCCGCGCCGCACGTCGACGAAGGCGATGAGGCAAAGCCCGAGCAGGAGCGTGTAGAACGCGATCACGCGGAGCCGAATCGCGCGCGGCGGGTTGGCGAGGCATGCCGCTGCGACCGAAACCGGCAGAAGGAAGCGACCCGTATCGCTTGCCGAGTCGGGTTGCATGGCGAGCGCCCATCCCGCCATGTACAGTCCGGCGACGGCGTACCAGAAGCCAGGCAATCCCGGCAGGATGGCCATCACCCCGCCACCGGCCAGGAAACCGCCGGCGATGTACAAAAGCCATTCCGAATTCGGCTTCGACCAGGCCGTCAAGTGACTCACCATGTCGTCGGGCAGGGCCGGATTGGGCCGCGCGCCGACCGGGAACACCGGATTGCCGAAATAGTAGAGATTTGAGGCGAGATGCCAGAGGATCAGCAGCAGTGGCAGCAGTGAAATCCAGCGCAACGCTTGCGCGCGCCACAGCAACAGGTAGAGCGGCGGCAGGAACAGCCAGAACGTGTACTTGCTGAGTGCGGCATACGCGACCAGCGACCAGAGCGTCAGGCTCCGTTCTCGCCCGGTGAGGATGAGCAGTATGGCGAGCAAGCCGATGATCGAATTGATGTCGGTGCTGTAGACACTGAAGAAGATGACGGCCGACGGTGCGATCAGCGCGGCCGGCAGCAGAAAGCCGTTGCCGTCCGATCGCTCGATCGCGAGCCGAAAGCTCAAGCAGAATACCGCCGCGACCTTCAGGCACTGGACGAGCTTGATTGCGTAGATCCTGTAATCGCCGAAAACGGCGGTTGCCCCGAGTAGCAGATACTCAGCCTGCGGATAACCGAAGGGCGCGTCGAGGACGGATGGGCTGATGGTCCCGGGCACGCCCTGGCTGAACAGGTAGTCGGAAACCGGGAGGTAATAGTAGAGGTAGTCGACGCCGGTCTGCTTGGTGAGAAGGATCGATGCAGCGCTTGCCGCGAACATGGCGAGCAACACGAAGCGAATTGTCTTCTCTTCGCCGGAAAGGTCGAGCTTCGTCCTGACCATGATAGTGCGCGATCAGATTCTCTTGAGTTGCCGCCGTTATCGCAACGATATGTAGAGTTGCTTCATCATTCGATAGAGCGGCGTGTCCTGCTTGGCGAAGCGGGTGATGAAATTACGAGACTGATCCTCGAGTGCGCTCACCAAGTGGTCTATGCCGGCACGTCGGCGGTACTCCGCCAGGTATCTCGCGACCTCCTCGTCGCTTTCGGCCAGACCGTTGTCACCATACTTGGCGACATTGTAGTTGAACTCACCCGGCGGCTCGTTGAGCGACTCCAGTCCGTGTAGCGTCGTCTTCATGAAATTGCCGATCAGCAGATCGTCGAAGATGCGATAGTCGACAGCGCTCATCAGGCTGCCGCGGGGTACTTCGAAGGTGATGCCACGATCCGGTCGGCCGTCCATCCGGATGCTGTGCTCCCTGCCGCCCACCTTGAAGGTGACGAAGCCGAAATGCCGTCGCACCCGCTCCTTGCGCGCGAAATAGGTCTCGATCGCCCTGATGTCGGCCGGCTCGAGCTGATCCGACCAGTTGTCGCCAAAATCCGTTGCCGGTCGCGGCGTCACGATCACCGTGTCGTGATGCTGCGTCTCGACGGCGCCGGTGACGCAATCCACCGAGGAAAAGGGCGGGAGGCATTCCATGTCTGGTGACGGGTCCAAACGGAAGGCATCGAACGGCGTGGTGTAGGTTTGGGCCCAGAGTGAATCCTCCCGCTGGTACTGATGGAAGGATGAGAACGGAATGACGGTGCGGGCACCCGTGGCCTTGCAGAGGTTGCGGAGCTGAGCAGTGACCGAGGGCTGCTTGGCCGCGCGGGGCACCACGAACGTGCCATCCTCCTTGAAGATGTTGATCATGTCGGCGTCGCCGTAGCCCGACAGCGCCAGCACGTAGGAGTGTTTGTAGTGGCGAGTGATGCTCCGAATGTAGCGTGAGCAGTCACGCGTTCCCGCATCGTTCAGGTTGATGAACAGCCGTCCGCCGACGTCGACCAGCAGGATCGAGTCCTGGATCCGCGTCGTGATGCAGTGGATCTTCACGTTGTCCGACAGCGTCACCCACTGCCTGTCGGGAAGAACGGTGACATCGAAACCGCCGGGCGTCAGATCCTTATGGATGCGGCTGCCGACGTGGTCCGCCAGCAGGATCTTCTTGCCCTTGAAGCGCTCGACACTGGTCGGATTGAGGTGGTCGGGATGGCCATGCGAGAACCAGACATACTCGCAGGCGAGAATATCGTCCTTGAGTTGGCGCGGGATCTGGTGCGACAGCACCCAACTGCCAAAATAGGCCGGCTCCTCGTCTCCGAACCACGGGTCTGTCGAAAGCAGCGGCTTGCCGTCATAGGCAACGAGCGTGGCGTTGCCCGTCGTGGCTACTTTTTGCACTCCTTGCCTCCAAGCCGCTGGCGATGCCGATAGCTGTCTTCCCTTTTCTCAGGCGCCGATCAAGGTCGCAAGACCGTATGGCCCTGCAGGGGATGCATCGATGGTCCAATGCGGGGACGGTCGCCCGACCTTCAGGGCCAGCCGCTTGCGACCTGCAATCGGCGGGCGGCGCGCCAGCCGATCAGGCGGGAGAGGATCATGAACGTCGGCCCACCTCGAGGCTGAATGGCGTCCGGATGGAGGGCGTGGGCGCGCGCCAAGGCACGCTCGGCCAGCGCCGGATCATACGGGTAGCAAGCATGGGCCAGATGCTGCCAGCTTAGAGAAAAGCCGCGTCGCGCGCGTTCGCCGTTATCCTTGGCCAGCACATACTGCTGGCACAGCTCTATCACTTTTGCCTGGGAAGCCCAGTGGGCTGGCGTCTTGCGACCGGACAGGCTGCCCGAAACGCCCGAGCGATAACGGCAACGGGCGCCGTCACAGAACAGGACTCGCTCGGCAGCCAGCAGCACGCGCGTAAAATATTCCGCGTCGTTGTTGAGGGTCAGATTCTCGCGCCATGGCCCGACTGCATGGGCAATCGACATGGGAACGAGCCACAAGGCCGGAAACATCATCCCTAGGCCATCGGACCGCGACTCGATCAGCCAGTCCAGGCTGCCGAGGTCGCGCGATACGGTCTCGGCCTCGAAGCGCGTGTCCTCGGGCTTGCCGTAGAACCTGCCCCAGCGGGCCGAAGCGACGCAGCCTGGCGCGTCTGCCAACCTGGCCATTTGGAGCGCGATCTTTTCCGGATCGATCAGATCGTCGGCGTCCAGGTACTGGACGAAATCACCCGTGGCACGCGCCAAGCCGACATTGAGGGCCGCCGTCTGCCCGCGGTTGGCTTGCCGGACGAGGGTAAGGTCGAGCCCGGCAAAGGTCTCGACGATCCGAGCACTGTCATCGGTCGAACCGTCATCGACAACAATGATCTCGAGGTTGGGCCACGTCTGTCGTTGCACGCTCTCGAGCGTCTCGCCGACATAGCGCGCGGCGTTGTAGCAGGGGATGATCACCGAAACCTTGGCCGTCATGGCTGTCCTGTCGCCTCGGCACCGGCGAGAATTCCTGGCCGGCAATGCTGGAAACAGCAATGCCTCGTGGATGAGACGCGATGGTGACAGGCGAGCGCCGCGGCGCGTCGTTCTGCGGCGGCCCCGTCAGGCGCTTTGGCGAGGGCTTTGAGCATCACCTTCAAGGATCCGGGTCTACTCGACGCCATTCGGCCAACCATGCCTGACACGCCTCAGGCACGTCCTTGGTACTTGTGGTCCGCTAGGCCATAGACCGTGCTCAGCAATTCTGCAATACGACTTCGGTCCGACAAGGACTGGTTCATGTGGTCTGTAGCGCCCGCCGTCCGCACAAGGCTGCGTTCACCGCACATTGGCTGTACTCGAACTCCCAGGTCGAGCCGATCAGGAGGTCGGTCGGTTCGGGCTTCAGCCGTATGGCGGCGAAATCCATGTCGAACCACCAGCCGCCCTTGGCATAAAGCAAGCAGCTGGCAGCGTCAGCAAACTCGGCATAGCCGCCGGCGCCAAACCCGGACTTGCGCTGGAAGATCTGGTCGCGCGGAAGAATGTCTGACGCATCGCAATGCCGGACACCGTTGGGCACACCCTCGACATCGTCATAGCGATAGAGCTCGACGTCATAGCCGACGTCCACGAATGACTTCAGGCACAACCGCTCCATCGCCGAGAGGCGGGGCCGATCCACAGGAAGCGAGCGGTCTGCGTCATGGCCGTCGGCCCTCTTCGGCGTCGGCGAGCGCCCGGCGCCAGCCGTGCTGGAAATACGAGCGCTTCGAGGACGAAACGTAGTGATGCAAGGCGGCGGCCGGGTGGCGTCCCTCGGCAAGGCTGGGCAACACCACGTAGTCGGGCGGACCGAGGCGATGGCATTCCTGGCCGGTCAGGAGCATCGCCGTGAGTGCCTGTTCCTGAAAGTAGTGAGTGCCCTCGCGCTCCAGCAACTCGTGGCACCAATATTCGAGCCTGTCCCAGTCGATGGCATCCGACCGCAGGCCGCAGACTCCGACATTGACGCGCTCCGGCAGCTCGCCTCCCGCGAGCTCTCGCATCAAACCGGGCGAATAGCCGTAGGCACTGATACCTTCGACGAGGCAGCAGGGACGGTCCGGCGCCGCGAGCCAGTCCAGCAGCGCCGTCGGCCGACGAAAGACCAGCATGTCGGAGTCCAGGACCGCGAGCCAGCCGCTGCGTCCCGCGTGAACATCGGTGAGCTTGCGCAGATGAGGATAGCTCAGCCGGCGGCTGCGCAGGGCAGGGAAGCGGCTGACCGGCAGATGCGAGTCGAGCGCAGTCGCGATCTCGGCGCCGGCAACCAATCGGGCGCCGGGGACTACCCGGCTGAATGCCGACCAGGTGACGTCGGTGAAGGTCCCGTCGTCGTACACCACCGGCACGATCCGCACTGGAGAATGAGTCTGTAGCGAGACGACGCAGAACAGGGTTTGCCACCAGAAACGCTCGCCACTCAGGAATGCGATCTCAACCGTCTTTTGCCCTTCACGAGCGGGCAGCGGCGGCAGCGCCTGGGCCGCGGCAATCATCTCGAGCCGGGCCTGTTCGGTGCGGCGCTGCTCCCAGGGTCCGCCTTCGGCAATCGATTGGCGAAGCCGGGCGATCGGCGTGTGGTAGTAGCGCAGCACGGCCGGTCCGAGGCCAAGGCCTCTCGAAACGCCGCGCAGGACCTTGGGCAACGCCATGGCAGCCTCACCCGACGCCGTTTTGCGCGCGCCAAACGTCGGCGCGGCCGTCGAATTGGCCGCAAGCGCCGCGCCATCGGATGTAAGCCGCCGGACCGGACCAGGCGCGATGAGTGAAATAGGCTCGCGCCTTCCGGAGCTTGAGAGTGCGCGGATCGATGGCGCGCCAAGGCGTGATTCCATGGACGTCGAGAACGCGGACCCAGGTTCGGGTGGTGCTGTAGGCGTAAGCGGCGAGGTAGTTCCGGGTCAGGCGGCCCGCGGGAATGACATGCTCGAGCCGCAGCCCGGGCAGGTAGGCGATCCGCCAGCCTTGCTCCAGCACAACCATGACAATGTCGTTGTCCTCGCCGCTGGCGAGATCCGCTCCCCGCCGACCCAGGCCGAGGCGCGCCTGGTTTTCCGCGGCGGCAGACGCATAGGCGGCGAACACGTCACGCCGGATGACGAGGCCGGCGCCGATCGGCGCGCAGAGGGGGTACGATCGTTGCGCGCGCTCAACGCCTTCCCAGGAGGCGTACTGCGCAGTCTCGCCGAGGTCGCGACAGGCGAGGTCGATGTTGACCTCGCCGAACCACGGCGGCGTCGGCGACTCATAACGCGCGATCGACTTGCCGCCGATGGCGCCCAGCGTGCGGTCTGCCGACATCGCCTCTGCGGCGTGGCGCAGATAGGTCTCGTCGAGCAGGTTGTCGTCATCGACGTACACCAGGATCTCGCTCGATGCCTCGGCAAGTCCGCGCAAGCGGGCATGGGTGAGGCCCAGGCGCTCCTCTCGAACGATGCGTGCCCTTTCGAACCCGCTGAGGTCGATCGATCCGTCCAGCGGCGGAGTGCTGGCGTTGTCGATGATGATCAGCTCCCAGCCGCCTTCATCGAGCGGCTGCTGACGCCGCAGGGTGGCGAGGGTTTCATGGAGCACGGCCCGCCGTGGGTTGTGTGTGCAGAGGACGACTGAAAGGTAAGGCGTCATCGAGCCGTCCCCGGAGCGTGCCGAGGGCGGCCCCGCTCGATCGCACGAAGGTAGCTGGCTTCCTGCAAGGGGCCGATGACTTCGGGTGAGTAGGCCGCACCGACGTGTGCGCGAGCCTTTTCGCCCATTGCGACGCGCCCCGCGGGATCGCCAAGCAATCCGAGGATCGCATCTGCCAGGCCGCGAGGATCGCGCGGTCGGACAAGTCTTCCGGTCCGGCCATCGTCGATGATCTCGGCCATGCCGCTGCCGCTGCTGGCAATCACGCCGCGCCCCGCGGCCATGGCTTCAAGGCAGACATAGGGCAGGTTCTCCCAGACGCTCGGAAACACGCAGATGTCGGTGTCGCCCAGCGTGTGCGCGATCTCGGAATACGGAAGCCCGTCGACAAACTCGACGGCGTCGACATAAGGCCCCAACTGCTGGCGGATGTACGCGGCCAGGTCCTCGCCCGTCGCCGGATGGGGAAGGGAGCGGCCAACCAAACGGAACTTCGCGGTGGGCGCGTGGGTGAGGACAAGCCTCATTGCCTCGGCAAGCTCGATCACGCCTTTCCGCGCCTCGAGCCTGCCCAGGTAGGTTATCCGGCTTGTCTTCGTCGCGAGGGGGAGCGTGAGGAGATTTGCCGGCGGGTCAAAGACATTCGGGATGTGGGCGAGCCGCTCCGGCTCGAGATTCCACCGTGATCGAACAACATCGAGGATCGCCAGGGAGGGAGCGGTGATCTCACTGGCGGCGAGGACGTGCTCGCGTTCCGGATCGCCCACAGGATCGTATCGCCAGTACGGCTTGGGCAGGGATCCGCGACGCAAGCCGCCCAACACGAAGCGGGCCTTGCGCAGGGTCGACAGATAGCTGTGCTGGATCTCGTCGATCAGAAAGGTCGGCGTATGCAGCTTCACGACCAGCGGCAGGTCAGGAAACGATCGGGCCACCTCCATCGCCTCGGCGCCGAATTCCGGCCCTTCGACCACGTCGAACGGCTGGGCGATGTGTCGCCCCTCGAACTGCGAGGCAACGGCACGGGGAAAGCATCGCCTTTCGACCGGAACATCGTGGACAACGACGCCGGCCGGCAGCGTGTGCGAATCGGCTGGAGCGGACGTGAACACTTCCACCTGATGCCCTCGGGCGGCCATCATGGCGGCGGCCCCGCGCGCATAGGTGCCGATCCCTCCGCCGGTCGCCGTCCCGGCAAATTCGTAGCTGATGAGTGCGAGCCTCACGTGTCGAACCGACCCGACGGCTAGTCGTCGGGCGTACCGGACGAACCGACCGGCACGAATTCAAGGGGAGCGGTCAGCCTCATCGCCACGGGACCGACGCCATAGTCCTGTCGGAAATTGAAGGCGATGCCATCCGGACTGCAGGTATCGACGGTGAAGCGAATGGCGCTGTCGACCCGGTGATCGACGACGACGTGGGTGAAATACGTCTGCAGATCGATGCCGTATTCACCAGCAGCAAGTTGGAAAGCATCGAGCGACAGGATGCATTCGTAGCGGCCCGGTTGCGCCGGCAGCGGCACCTGGTTGAAAACGCCCGACGAATAGAAGGCAAGCGGCAGGTTGTTCTGGTCGCGCAGGATGGCCTCGAGCGACAACCCGCGCATGCCGGTCGTTTCGAGCACCACCCGCAAGCGCAAGGCGGTTCCCGGCACGAAGCGGCTGGTCGGCGCGCCCTGCTCGTCGACAAGCTCCGCGGAAATCACGGCCGAGCTCTTGCCGCGGCCCCATTGCCGGTCCCGGCCGCCCTTGACCAACGTCGACGTGTAGTGAGCCAACCCGGCATCGACCGGGCCATCGAAGATCAGCCGCCCGCCCTGGAGGACGATGCTGCGGCGGGTCAGCGCCATCACGGCCGAGAAATTGTGGCTGACGAACAGGACCGTTCGACCGCTGCCCGCGACCTCGGACATGCGGTTCAAGCAACGCGCCTGGAATTCCGCGTCGCCCACGGCGAGCACTTCATCGACCACCAGGATTTCCGCCTCGAGGTGAGCGGCGACGGCGAAGGCTAGACGGACATACATGCCGACCGAGTACCGCTTCACCGGTGTATCGATGAATTTACCGACGCCCGAGAACTCGACGATCTCGTCGAAGCGCCGGCGCATCTCCTGACGGCTCATGCCGAGAATGGCGCCGTTGAGGAAGATGTTCTCGCGCCCGCTCAGCTCGGGATGGAAACCGGTGCCGACCTCGAGCAGGCTGTTCACCCGGCCGCGAATTTCGACGCGCCCTGTTGTCGGGTCCGTGATGCGCGACAGGATCTTCAGCAGGGTCGTCTTGCCTGCACCATTGCTTCCTATGATGCTGACCAGCTCGCCGGGCTTGATCTCGAAATTGAGGTCCTGCAGCGCCCAGAATTCCTCCAGGTGGTCGCCTGCATACAGCGGCCTTCCCTTCAGAAGGTCGGCTGCGTTGCGCAACATCGAGCGCGCGCCCCGCGCCACGGCATCGCGCAACAGGCCGTCGCGTTCGACCTTGTGGCCGATCACGAATTTCTTGCCGAGATTCTCGACGCGGATTACCGGCTCGGACATCCTCAGATCAGGTCCGCAAAGCCGCGTTCGATACGGCGGAAGGTGCTGATGCCAAGCCAGAGAAAACCGGCCGTGACCACGAGGCTGAGCGCGAAGCCCGGCAGGTAGATGGGGCTTGCGCCGCCGACGATGCACCAGCGGAAGCCATCGGTAATGCCGACCATGGGGTTCAGGTTATACACCAACCGCCATTGTTCGGGCACGATCGAGCTCTCGAAGCCGACCGGCGATACGTAGAGACCGAACTGGAGCACGAACGGAACGACGAAGCGAAAGTCGCGATACTTGACGACGATCGCCGCTGCCCAGATTGCCGGACCGAGACTGGCCAACAGCGCCAGCAACACGAAAAAGGGCAGAAGCAGGAGCTGCCAGCCGGGGACTATCACGTACCAGATCATGAGTCCGGCGAGAATCGAAAGGCTGACCGCAAAGTCGATCATCACGACGAGCACCGTCGCCAGCGGAACGATCATCCGCGGGAAGTAGACCTTACTTATGAGATTGCCGTTGGAAATCACGCTGGCCGACGCTTCGCTGAGAACCGAGGAGAACAGCGTCCATGGAAGCAGTCCGCCGATGACCACGATTGCATAAGGAATGCCGCCGGTGGTCGGCAGCTTGGCAAGATGACCGAACACGACCGTGAACACGACCATCGTCAGGAAGGGGCGAATGAATGCCCAGACGACTCCAATCGCCGTCTGCTTGTATCGGACCGCGACGTCGCGCCAGGCCAGGATGAACAGCAGCCCACGGTAGCGCCAGATGTCCGGCCAGTACTGGCGGTCGGCCCGCCCGGCTTCGAGTACCAAGTATGTGCTGGAGAGACGGTCGGCAGAGCTCATACGATCCATTCCACGATACGTACCCATGTCAGTCGAGCGATACCCGCCCAGCCTCGCGGCGGCCGGTTAAGACGCCGTTTAGGAAATCTGGTAACTTATATAGTCCGTAAGGCCGTGGAGATACGACCGTTCACAACTATCAGCACTTTCATGCTGCGCCGACGCGACTTGGCTCCTATCCGACACCGTCAGCCGCAAGGGCTCGACAAAGAAAATTGTCATCAGGCGCAAAGTCGAGTACAGGCACCCGCTCCGAGACCCGTCGTGGCGCCCACGTTGTCCGGTATTCCGCTTCTCTGGCAAAGGAAAAGAAGACGGATTGGGCCACGAGGAGCAATCGATGACAGTTTCCCTCGATCTACACCGCGCCTGCGGGCAGCTGCGAGCACCGATCCAAGCAGGGCCGAACGTCCAGTCTCGCCTTTGCGCGTGGAGCCGAAGCCGGGGCCGCACGTCGTGAGCGACCAGCCGATGACAAGCATGGCGGCGACGACAGCCGTCCGGACGACAAGGCTCGACTTTGAGCTACTCCGCCGGGGCTGTCTTTACTTCGCAATCGCGAATGTTGTCGTTGCGCCCTTTGCCCCGGATCCATTGGCCTATGGAGCAGGGGCGTTCGTTCCGTTCGTCCTGATCACGATCATTGGTCAACCGACCATGCCCAAGGGACTTGTGTTCTTTCTGCTTTGGCAGTGGGGACAGGCCTTTGCGCGTGCGCTTCAGTCGGTGCTGGACGGTGAGTCAATGGCTGCGAGCATTGACGGTGTCGATCTACTGTATGCCTATTGGTATGCTTTCGCGTCGCTGATCACGTTGGCGCTTGCGTTTCGGCTCGTGCTCGGAAACCTCCCGTCGCCAACCTTCTCCGAATACCACGCCCACGAGCGGTGGCGGCCGCCGGACTTGGTAACGCTTTATTTCGCTGCGATAGCGGCATCGGTCCTGTTCACCTTTTTGAGCCGCTCGGTGCCGGGTACCGACCAGCCCCTCCAGGCCGCGGCACAGGTAAAAGTTGTCGCGCTATTCTTGCTGTGTACTTACGTCTTTACGACCGGCCAACGTCGAGGGGTCCTGATTGCCGCGATCGCGGTCGAAGTGTTGATCGGCTTTACGGGCTTTCTCGCGGATTTTCGTGCCGTGTTCATCTACGTCGCCGTCGCAGCCCTGGCGGCGCGCGTCAGATGGAGCGGCACGACGACGATAGCCGGGCTCGCGGGGCTGGCTGTCTTGCTCACCCTCGCGTTCTTCTGGACCTCCGTAAAGGTCGAATACCGCGAGTATGTGACGGGCGCAGATGAGTCTCAGCAGATCAAGGTGCCGCTCGAGGAGCGGATGGCCTACCTTGGCGACAAAGCACTGAATATCGGCGACTTGAAGTGGGGAGACACGGCCTACGTGCTTCTGACGCGCTTTGCCTATGTCGACATATTTGGTCAAGTCATCGGCGTTGACAGAGGTACTCACGAGCCGATCGCCGCGAGACAATGGAAGGATGCTCTTGCCCACGTATTCCAGCCGCGGTTTCTCTTCCCGGGCAAAGCTGCACTTTCCGACAGCGAAGTGTTCATACGCCTTGCGCGTTCCGATCCGATGGAACAGGTCCGCCTCGGCACATCGATCAGCGTCGGCTACATGGCAGAGAACTACGTCGACCTCGGCTTTCCCGGCATGCTGGCCGGCATCTTCGGGTACGGCTTGCTGCTCGCCTTGGTCGTCCGATATTTCATGACTAGGCAGCTTCCCTGGATGCTCAAGGAGGCCATGATCATGGGCCTTGCTTACAATATCGCCAGCACTGGGATGGAAGCGTCGCTGCCGAAACTCCTGGGCGCTACGGTGATGTTTTTCCTGGTCTGGTCCCTGATGGCCAAATTTGCACTGCCGGTCGCCTTGCGTTGGCTCGACCGGCGCGCCGGCGTGTCCTAGACTCGTTTGGTGCCAAGCATCGAGTCGCGGTGGACGGGCCTTGCGCTTTCTTCACGTCGTTCCGACCTACCTCCCCGCAGTCCGATACGGTGGCCCAA
>Ga0075369_10000025_pt1 | contig 43566 bp, 25 predicted proteins | sample EndMethybrTD3034_FD_71400 | JGI IMG/M metagenome (GOLD analysis project Ga0075369, IMG submission 71400) | Populus endosphere microbial communities from Tennessee, USA - Endosphere MetaG P. TD hybrid TD303-4 | ecosystem: Host-associated > Plants > Roots > Endosphere | place: USA: Tennessee...
AAAACGGACGCGATGGTATCGAGCTCCTCGGCGCGCCGCTCGACGGACGTGTGTGATGTCTTCGCTTTAGGCACGATAGGCTCCAGAATCGCGGGTTTCGGCGGCCGCTGGCACCGTGATTTGCCCCGATTTTCGGCGATTTGCGCCGCGAAATCAACTACTATCGATAATTGGTACTTGTCGATGGTTAGAGCATCAACCCAAAACCATACGATGTAACGGACACGAACTATTCGCTGGTGTCCGTTTAGTAAATCATTTACCATGATTTCAATGTCTTACGATCTCGATAGATTACCCATTTCGACGTTGTTGCGGCCGATTTCGGACGCGGGTTCGGCGTTGACCCGTCTCGACGAGCGCCTTGCCCGTTCACCGGTCGGCGAGGGGTTTGTGGAACGCTCCCATTTCACCGATGCCTGCGCCTCACTATGGATTGACGGCGAACTCGTCCACCTCGAAGACCTCGTTCTCCATGACGCGACAAAGGATATTCGCACGCCCACCCACGAGCTGACCATCGCCCGCGATGTTTTGCGGACCCGGCGACGGATCGCATCGCAGCCATCGGGCTGGGCGCTCAGCCCCGAAGGCCTCTGCGGCCTCCGCGGCCAAGCATGGCTTGGAGCATCAGATGGTGCCAACAGCACCGTAGCGAAGGACGGCATGGTTGTAGGTGTCGATACTGTTGGAGAAGGGGAGGGGCAGGACGGAGATGATCGCGCCAGCCCGCTCGACGCCGCGTTTGCTGCCATCGACGCGTTGCTCGCACGCTCCAATGCTGCGATCGAGCAGGCAAAGGCACCCAGCCGCGTTGGTGGTCGCGAAAAGGATCCGCTGGTCTACGATCTCGATTGGGATGAGGACGAGCGGCTTGAAGAGTGGCGGCGCGTCCTGCGGCAGGCGGAGAATCTGCCAGCGGTGCTGCAGGCGCTGGTCGCGCTCGATGCCTGGAATAATTTATCCGTGCTGCAGCATGCGCCCTGGCTCGGTCGGCTTCTCGCAGCCTCGATCCTGCGCCAGGCCGGGCTGACGACGGCAACACATCTTAGTACCATCAATCTCGGTCTCAAAACCATTCCCGTCGATCGCCGCCGGCATCGCGATCGCGAAACCCGGCTGCTGGCCATTCTCGACGGTATCATTGCCGCGGCAGAGCTCGGCCTGAAGGAACATGACCGTCTCCTACTTGCGCGAAAAATGATGGAGCGCCGACTGGTCGGGAAACGCACTTCGTCAAAACTGCCGGAGCTGATCGAGCTGGTGATCTCGCGGCCGCTTGTGTCGGCCGGAATGATCGCGAAGGAGCTTGCCGTTACGCCGCGGGCGACGCTACGCCTTGTCCAGGAGCTCGGCTTGCGGGAGATGACGGGGAGGGGGAGGTTTCGGGCGTGGGGTGTGATCTAGCCCTGGAGGCGCGACAAATCACACCGCATTTTATCCGATCCCCAACTTGCGACCAACATGACCAACGAGCGCGTGTCTTTGCGGCTCACTCAGGAGGATGAAGTGGATCCGTCCTTCGTCCGGGGTGAATTTGGCATGATCTTCGAAATAGCGGGTTGTTCCAGAGTTGTCTTGGAACGCGGTCAGTCCTCTCCTCGTGCGGCTCTCGCCGTTTACGCCAAAAGGATAGACCGGATAGGTTGTCTCTTGCCGATGCCAGGCAGCGACAGCAGATTCCAAACCGAGTAATTTTTCGAAGACGGGCGCTAAGCACGGGTGCCCTTGAGGCATGCCTTCGATCTGAGCCCGTGTTCGCGGAATGAATTCCAAGTGTGGGAAGAGAGCGGTGCGCTCCTGCCAAAGCTGAACACCGCTTTCAACAACAGGCGCTGAAACGATAACGTCACCATGATGCGTGACGCCGTCTACTGTTGCTGCGTTCTTGGCCTCCACCGTTTGTTCTTCGACTTCTCCTTCACAATTGAGAGTGGATTTCGTCAGCGCGATCAATGGCGCATGCCAGAAGTCGTGCGACGTTAAGCTAAGCGCAAGACGGTTGAAGTAATGCGCAAGGCCAAGTCCGATCGCTTCAGTGCCAGCACCGCGGGCCGCATTGGCAGGAATTCGATATTCCAGATCCTGAAAAGCCTCGGCCTTCAATTCGGTGATGGCCTGGCCAAACGGGAACCTATCCTGAATCGTCTTGAGATAAATGCTCTCATCGGCACAATCGTAGTCATTGCGGATGGCCGCGAGACTCCAATTGCCGGCAAGATTGATCTCTGCAAGCGAACACGATCCGTTCAGAACGAACTGCGGCGACTTTGCCGAAATCGCCCTTATCGCACCCGCAAGTGCCTTTAGGCGGTCCTTCGCGATGTTGCGGTCACACACCGCGTCCTCAAAAGAGCGTTCATTTAGGAATACCTGAAGCATTGGACCTACCTACGACAGAAGTTGATCCAGGCTCCGTTCCCATTGGTCGAAAAAGTCGCGGGGCCAAAAAGACAATCGACCGTCGTCGTTCAGGATTGGGCTTTCATAACCAGTCGCATTGCCGGGACTCCGCGTGAAAAAGTGTAATTTTGTGTTCTTCGCTTCTAGCTGACCAGTTTTGACCGCCAGCCGGATACCGTTGACGACATGATCGCTATGGGTCTCGATGATAACTTGCACGCCCGCTTGTGCTGTCAGCGCAATCAGCCGACCCAAGGCAGCCTGGCCCCGCGGATGAAGTTGCGCCTCGGGATTTTCAATGATGAGCATCGATCCGGGTGCTGCTGCCAGGCAAGCGGTGACGACGGGCAAGACATGGGTGAGACCGAAGCCGACATTCGTGGGCCGCAGCGGATCACCATAGGATGTGCGAGCGCCACGGTAGCTGTAGGCCAGACGCACCAAATCGGTCATTGGAACGCTTTCCGGTTCCACCCGGACGCCTGGACTGAATTCTTGCATCCACGCGTTCAACTGCGCCAATAGCATCGTGGCCTGTTTTTCGTCGGCATGCAGGCGCGATGGAGATACGATGACATCGTGACCAAACCTTAGAAGATAATTCGCCGTATACTCGCCGCGAGCGCCGAGAAACCTTTCTTGCGCGACAACAAACTGCGACTTGGGAAAAGTCACGGAAGGTGTAATGCGGTCGGCTCGAAGAAATTGAAAACCCTTGGTGAAAATCGCCAGCTCGTGTTGGTCGGCAATTTCCGGAAATTCTTCGCACCAAAGGACGTCCGCATCGGACTGAGCGTTGGTCATCCAGTCGTAATAAGCCAAAACACCGTCCCGCCTTGCGCCGAAGCCGACTTTGATCAGCCGGGACGTAAAATCTTGATAGAGAAGATCCTTGGCGGTCCCGATCTCGACCAATGGGCCGTTGAGGTGCAAGCCGCCCATAGTTAGTGAACCCGCGTCATATGATTGGCGCAGGACGCCTAACGCTTGGATGACCGAACTCTTTCCCGTTCCATTCAACCCGGAGAGCACCGTCAGACGCCCCAGCGGCAACTCCAGGTCATCAAAAGCCTTGAAGTTGGTCAAGCTAACGGATTCAAGCATTTCTCAAGATCCTTTGGAACATGGCAGAGACCATGTCGAACCGCCTGTTCACTTTTGCAACGTCACTGGTCCCCTGCGAGATTGAGACGTCGAATTGTCGATCGCTGCAAAGCGTCATGAACTCTCGTTCGACCCAGTCTTTTCGCTCTATCAGCTTCGCAAGTTCAGTGTCGAAGAGTTTGGCTAGATTAACCGAAACGGTCTCAAACAGAGCCTTGTTGATAGGCATCCGCGCTGTCTCAGAGGTATAGCGCTTGCGGAACGCCTCGCTTCCAAAAAGGGAATGAGCTGTTCGCATTGCAGCCTGAAAACGCATCTCCAGCTGGTCCAGCTCTTGGGGAGAAAGGTGATTAAGATTGCGCATCGCCTGTATCAGGAAACCATCCATGTCAGAGCGTCTATAAGAAGACACCCCGAGCGAGAAAAAGGCGACGAAACGCAGGATCAGCTCCCGGTCGTCCATCCTGGTAGGCTTGATGCTTCTGTCTGTGGCGAGAAGGAAATCTGCCGTTTCAGCCCACTTGGCCAGGAGCAGTCGGGCGGGGCCAGGCGTGATGGCATGGCGCAATTCTTGAGGCGACAACGGAACACCGCCTGAATTGATGCGCGCGAACACGTTGAATTTGACTTCCGGGGGGGTCGTTTTCCTAATGAGGTGGACAACCAATTCCGTTTCACGAAGCCTGGTTTTGAGCTTTTCACTGAGGTCGTTGAAACTCTTTCCTTCATAAGCGCCTAGGTATTGCAGGTCAGACAGCAGAAGCGGCTGGCTATCGATTGCATCAGGCTTGATGAAGCGGGCGATCGTCGAAAGGCGTTGGACGCCGTCCACCACTTCCCAACGTTCGTCATCGTCCTCTGCAGCATAGATAACTGGAATAGGGATCCGAAGCAACAAAGACTCGATCAGGCGGCTTTGGCGGCGTTGATCCCAGATCCCGATCTTTCTTTGAAACTCGGGCATCAGATCGATCCTGCCGCTACTGACGCGGCCAAGAATAAGGTCGACGGTCGGATTTCGCGTGACGATGTCGATCGCTTCGGGATCGAAAGGCTCTTCGGTAACGTTGCTGACGATCTCCGACGCGTCATCGATTTCAACGCCTGTTCCCTCGCCGAAGAGGTCCAGCTGCTCCCGAAAGCGGCGCAGGTCGCTCAGGACATCGGCTTCGGTAGGCCATTCAGACCTCTGCATTGCGAGTTCACGGCTATAGAGCTGCCTAGCGAAAGAGCGGCAATCGTCATCGTCATTGGCAAGAATGAGCAGCATCGCACGCCGCAGGGCGCGCCGATGATCCTCATCATTCCATAGTGTCTTGTAGAGATCGTTGATTTCTACATGATCGAAGCGGTTGAGAAGAATGGCTTTCGTTCCAGGACGCCGATCTTGCCCGAAATCATCCGGCGTTAGCACGCGCCCCTTGTCGAAAAAGGACCACAGTCCATCGTTCGACAGATACCAAAGGGGCATCCATCCCATTTTGGCCCTGGCGGGAAAGTTTAGTCGCACATAGGCCTGAAACCGTGACAGGATTGCTTCGACGTTAACGCGCGCGACATCCAGCAATCCTTCGTCCGCCAGGTCGATTGCTGCGATAACACACACCGGCTTGAAAAATCGTGCGTCCGGTGCCCGGCGCGCTCGGATCGAAGAAATCAGCTTAGCCCAAGGATCCATTACGCCGAACTCGCTCCCGCACTGCCACTGATCGCAATATGCGATGATCGATACACCATCTCAATATCTGACCTCGTCCGATTGGATTATCAGGGATGGCCCATATGGACACTCAAGACCATCACGACCTTTCCGCTGACAGCTGTATCCAGCGCGAACGGTTTGTCGGAATAGCTGACTGCGATCGGTCCCAGGACCTTTTTGCCCTTTTCCAGAGCCACCGAACGAAGCCTGCGAAGCTTCGTGACATCATTGAGCTCGTTCCGAACTTTCTCTATGCTACCTGGAGCAAACTCCTCGGGATCTGCCTTCTGGATCGCAGCACGAATTTTCTCTAGTCCGGGATCGGTGATAACGCATGTTGCCTCCGTCTCACCGACGACGCAAGCCAAGCGCTCGTCCTTGTCGAAGCTCACAAGCTTTTTGAAACCATTACCGTTTTTGGCGGCAAAATGCACAGCGAGATGGCTATAGTGGTACACCGGCATGGAGTCTGGCATGCCAACTCGGGTCAGCTGGGCGGCGAATTTCTGTTGCATGGCTAGGGCATGCACAGGTCGAAGGCGCGCGACGCGCTGGTAACCCTCGCGCTGCGACTTTTCGTGGAACGTGGAAATCGCATAAGTGCGGAGCTTCTGCGCGTCCCACTCAACGATGTAGTCCTCTACTTCATCCCTTTCGTTTCGATACTGGAAGAGATCGACACGGAGAATACGTTCACGATGTTCGGTGAGGGGGCGCGTTGAAGCGGAGCGCTTCTGAAGGTCGCCCTCGACCAAGAGGATTGTTCCGACCTTTCCATGTTCGAGATCGCAAGCCTGGGAGATGACGATCATGGCACTGTGAACGGTCTTTCTATTTTTCCCAGTTCCCTCGATCTTCTCGCTGATGAAGAGGTCGCCCAGATCGACGCCCAAAAGGCCTGAATGATCCTTTGGAAAGGGCTCAAGATCCTTGAAAGCTGCGGCGTGTGCTAGGCGCGCAACTGTTGCACTTGGTATCATCGGACTTGGCGGCATGCTGGGAAATGACAGTTCGTTGAGCTTCCGCGTTGCTTGCATCAACTCCGACTTGTCCTCGATCTGTTTGCGCAGAAAGCCGTCGAGCATCAACGACATGTGATCGCCAAATCTGCCGTTCTTCCCTTCGCCGGCTTTTTTCCAGATGAAATAAAAATCCTGAAGATCCAGCGATTTGATTTCGTCGGCAAATTCCGAGATTGCGTTTTCGAGGGAGCTGCGCCAGCCCTTCACGAAGCCGCTGAGTGTGCGTGCCTGTCCGAGATGTTCTGCCCTGTCGGCCAAGCTCGAAACGAACTCAAAGGCCGCGCCCATGAATTTATCTTTGGTGACAAACTTGAACTGGCATCCCAACAGGTCGGCCTGGCCACGAAAAGCCTCGGCGAGTTCGAGGTCGTTTAATGCCGACGACATTAAGACGACGATCGGCATCTCATCGTTGGTGTAGTCCTTGAGAACATCCTTGATCTTTTCAATTGACCGCTGAACGGACGGCAAATTATCGTCGCCGAGGTAATAATCGAGGAAGACAAGGGGATACTTCTTGTCGGCTTTACCGGTGGCACCGATCTCTGTCGGCTCGATGCCCACTTCGCTCAAGACGCTCCTTAGAGCATCCAGGGGACGCCGCTTGTCAAAATGAGCCTGCTGGCTATGCCCAAAAATCGATCGCGCAAGCTTGCGTGTTGGATCCTCGAGATTTTCTACGGCGTGAAGGGCGCCGCGCAGCTGCGTCTGGATCGAATTGTCTGTCCGGATTTTGTGCGAAAATTCCACCTGATTTGTGGGCCAGTTACCGCCAAGCGCAACGAATGCCTGCTCCAGCTGATCGTCTTGCTCGATCATTTGAAACGTCCGCTGCAGATCGTCGTTGTCGTAATCCGGGCCCGGATCGAAGGCGTCGTCAATGACCAACGCGCTTTGTACTTTACTCTTTGCAAACAGTGGTTTTAGTGTCGCGAAGTCCATGTCTTATCCATTCAAATCAAGCACGAACGTGTGTAGTTTTCCGGCTGCGTCAGGATCTTTTAACAAGTAAAGATCTCCGGCATGGCGCTTGGCGATCTCCCTGGAGATAAACAACCCCAAGCCTTTGCCTTCCCCGGGCGGTTTGAAGGTCACGAACGGTAGGAAGATCTCCTCGGCTCGTTCCACCGCAATGCCGGGTCCGTTATCGGAAATTCTCAGTTCCCCTGCCGAAATATCAACGTCGATCGTAATCTGGCCGACAAATCCGGGATTGACGCGCTGGCGCTGACGGATCCAGAAGACCGAATTGTCCAATAGATTCTCTATGACCTGAACGAGCATCCCACGTACAGCATTTACTTCGAAGGAACGAGCATTTGGGGGCACCACGTTGATCGTGGAACGGATGTTATATCTGTCGAACTGGTCCTGGTGGGAGTCAATGACCTGATCCACAAGTTCCTTGAGGTTCAACTTTACCTTCCGATTGCGGCTGTTCGGGCCCAGGGGGTCGAGAACATCCAGACGCTTTCGGATGACGACCATCTGGCTTTCGATTGCTTCAAACGTCGCATTAGCGCGGAAGGGCAGCTCGGAGCGATTGAGGCCACCAAGCAGTTCCAGCGTGCGTCTCGTGACGCGGCCAAGTTCGTGGGCGACGATCTCGACCTGCAGTCCGACGCCGGCTAGGTCAACCATGTCGCGCTGATCACGCTCGGCAGCGTCGATCGCCAGCCGCGCTTCGTCCAACCGTAAATGGAGATCATCGAATGTCTGTTCGACAAACTGCACATCTGCACGACGGTCTCTCGGCACAGCTTCAATCAGATTTTTTAACGTGCGCCGCATCTTGGAGGCCACGCTTTCAAGATAGGCGGCTGTCTCCGTCGCGTTAACTCGCGCCGCCTTTCGCAGCTCCTTGTCGACCTGATTAAGAAAAGTTTTGAATTTCTCCGTGATCGCGGCGCGAAGAAGCGTCACAAGAAGCGTGCGTTCTTCATTGGCCCGCAGGCCTTCGCGATTGGTTTGGTCGATAAGGAGGGGGTTGTGTTCCGCGGAGATATAGACAGCGCCCACCAGCTGCTTTCGGTTCACTTTATATCCACTCGAGGCCAAAGCCTTCACGTCGATGCCAAGCCAGTCGTCGAGAGGGTCACCGTAGGGGTTGACGCGGAAGCCGTCGCGATACATTAGCAGGCCGTTCGCCCATTTGTTGACCACGTCCTTGACCTTTTCGCGATCGCCGAAACCCTCGATCCCTTTCAGGCGTTGGCGATTAAACCAATGGAACGACGCCGAGAACGGCCCCAGTGTCTCCAGGGCGGCGACCGAGATGTCTTCCGACGCGGTAATCCCAAGCAGATCGTCACGGGTCCAGACCTCAACCTTGGTGCGCCCACGAGCCTGATAATCGATCTCGAGAACGAGACGAGGCTCTCCCTCTTTGATGGTGTAGGAAATATCAGCCTTTGCCTGTGCCTCCACGAACACCTCGGAATCGAAGGTGGCGATCGGGACCGGGATTTTGTTGACCTTGATGATGACGGGAAAACGCGAATGGCGCCCAAAAGGGTCGAACAGCCGATCGAAGTAGTTATCGGCGAGTTTCTTGAGGCGGTCTTTGTCCCAATCGGCCTTGACTGATCGGATGCGGATACGCGTTCCCTTCTTTAGAGGATCAGACTTGCGGCTTCCTTGAACCGCTTTGACGTTGATCTGATTCAGCTCAAGCGCCGAGGCATGGGTAAAAACGCGCCAGTCGATTTGGAGAATGTTCCAGTGCGTATCGAATCCTGTCGCCGATCGAACCTCAAGAAGGTCACCCAGGCGCATGGCCGAAAGCCGTCCGATCCCCTTGCCGCCGACATAGTGCTGGGAGTGGTCCGAGAAGCGTGAGGTCGTTCCAATGGTCAGGAAAACATCGTTCATTTTCGCGAGCGACATGCCGTCGCCGGTATCGATCACATCAATGACATTCAACCGCTCGAAAAGGCTGGTCAAACGAGACTGTAAGTCTGCGAGCGTTCGGGCCGCCGAGATCTCCGTTCTAAACGATTCTATGTCATCGGCTTCGGCAGTCGGATCGATACGGAGGAGGATATCTTTCACGAGGATGGGGATGAGACCTCGCTCGTCTGCCTCCTCACGGTCTACCGACTGCTGGGCTGCGGCGATACGCTTGAGCGCATTGCGGAAGTCACTGAATTTGAATATGGAGCGGATATCGATTGTGACGCGCTTGGAACGAGCATCGTATGCGTTCTTGATCAATTCATAAAGGGCGATAGCATCGGAGCTGATCAGCTCAGCACCCAACTCTAGAATTGTTCTTGCCGCAACTTTAAATGACATTCAGAAATCCAAGCGAATTTTCATGCAATTTGCAAGAGTATGACACATAGCTGTTAAGCCGATCTTTCGAAAATCGAGATTTCAACATTGTCAAAGGGTTGAACCACTCAGTGACATTTGTCGAACACGTCAGAGTAGGCTCGCTGTTCCCTACATAGAACAACCATAGTCACAATATCCTCTCGGCGTTTCAGTCGCCTCCGTTTCGCTCGCGGGTTCGACACTTGGTTTCAGGCACCTTATCGCGTCTTTTGAGCTCAACACCGGCTACGCCATTCTCGAGCGGATTGCGTCCACCATCTCTGTGATGAATTCTTCGCTCGTGAAGGGTACTTGCGCGTAGATCAATTCCTGCTCGCCCTCCAGCCGCGCCAGCAGATGGCCCTTTCCCAGCAGTCGCTCAGCACCGCGTTCACCAAGGGCAAGCTCCGAAGTTCCTTCAGAGTCGACGCGCAGGATCAATCGGTTGCCAAGTTGCGAGCGCAACTGCATCGGCATGACATTCGCTTCAGGACGCTGGGCTGCGAAAATCAGATGGATGCCGGCAGCTCTTGCCTTGACGCCTAGTCTTCCGACAGTGGCTGTCACCGCCGTGCGATAAGTCTCCGTCATCATCCATTCCGCGAACTCATCATGCACAATCCAGAAGACGGGCAGGCGCTCGACCTCAGTAACCTTGGCATTATATGCCGTCAGATTGGGGACGCGCGACTGCTTAAACAGGCCGTAGCGTCGCTCCATCTCGGTTGCGAGCCACTCAAGTTTTTCGATCGCCTCCTCCTGGCCATCGATAATCCCGCCATTAAGGTGCGGGAGTTCGTCGAACGCAAAATAGTCCACCCCCTGCTTGGGATCGATGAGGACGATCTGGGCCTGCGCCGGTGTATTGGTGACGGCAATCCCGAGTAGTATCGCTTGCAACAGGACCGACTTTCCCGACCCGGTGCTGCCGGCAATGAGAGTGTGAGGCGCATGCCGCTCACCGGGAGAAAATACCAGCAGTGTGTTGTCGTTCTCTGTTACCGCGATGGCGATGTTCTTGTTTCCCTCTGCAGACAGGGACGGTTCCCACCTTGACCAGACTTCGTTTGCCGTCACCACGCGACGGTCCGGACGAGCAACGTAAAGGGCTACAACACCAGGCTCCGGGCGAACCGCGATCACATTCAGGCCATGCGTCGTCAACAGCTCGGAGCGTTTTTTAAGAACCTGCTCGGTCGTCAGTTGCGCGCTGCCTGCGAAACGCAGAATAGCGGCATTTGGTGTCAGCGTCTGGCTGACGGATTTTGCTTGCAGGCCCAGTTGTTGCAATGCGCTCCTGGTCGTCAGTGAGATCTTCGACAACCAGTCTTGATCGTCGATCGGGTCGCGGAGCCCTTCCGCGATCACTTGCTGTACCCTTTCGCGAAACTGTTCATCTGGATCTTGGAGCGCTGTCGCATGGATAGGGTTAGTCGTGGCTATCGGTTCCGGCGGCACTTCGTCTGTAGGGGTAAGCGAGGCCGGGTCTTGCGAACCGGCTTGCGGCGCTTCTGCGGCCTTTGCGAGCTTGCCGTTAGCGCCCCAAAGGGAGGTGGCGGGAGCGTTGGGCGCTATGTAGGGATCAATCCCTTGGAGAACGGGGCCCGGATCACCGTTATTGGCATAGGCGGCGATAACCGCTTTGAGTTCAGCTCGCCCGAAGACGAACTGAACTGCCTCGTCTGCCCCGGCTACGTGTTTTGCATCGGAGAGGTTTTTCCCATCAATCTGATTGGGTACGAAGACGTGGCTGAACCCTAAGATTTCGATCGTGCAACGCCCTTCCCGAACGCGTCGCCGCCATTCCCCCAGGGGTACCGGGCTGGAAGCCGGGACATGGATGCCGTCCAGCAACATGTCGCCCAGTCTCGATAACCACGCATCCCTGTCCAGCCGATCGGGTGCCAGCAGGGCCCCGCTGATGCGACGGACTGTGTCACGCAGCTGTTTTTCAGATTCCTTCCTCTTGGCCGAGAGCGATGCGGCATCCACATATTTTGCTTCGGTGACCAAAACTGTCAGATGAAGTTCGCCCGACGCATCCAGCCAAGGCGAAAGCGATAAAATGTCCGCCTGAGTTTCTTCCCTGGCGCCAAGCCACGTGGCATAGTCATCCAGGAAGTACCAGCCTGTGAGAGGCACTTCTTTCAGAGCATGTTGCGCGAGAAACCTGCTGAGAACCACGCCTATCAACTCGGCGGCCGCCTCACCTCGTTTGGCTGCTCGCAGCACAATATCCCCGGAGACGTCATTCGCATCGGTAATGAATTTTTCGGCCAACCGATCGAGGTCGGCAGAGGAGAGACCCAGCTGCAGTTCCTCTAGCCGCCGCAGCACCATGGCCCGCAACAGGTTAAGTGGCGCCCGCGACGAGATAACGACCGCACGCCCTTGTGTCGAAGTCTGCTTATAACGGATGATGCGCACCGCCTGGTTCTGAAGCTGGCGCCGATCGAGCAGCTCGTCGAAATTGACGACCCAGGCGCCAAGATTGTGGGTCTCTTCGAAGATCCGTGCGGTCCGCTGATCGCGGAAATCGAGCTGTCGCACAGGCAGAAGATGGCGCCCGTCCTGTCCGAGCCGATGATCTTTGAGGAACGACGTGATGGCCGAGAGATACTGCCAGCCCTCGCGGCTTTGAACGGGTGAACAGAGATAGACAGCGGATTTCAGATCGTCGGCAGCTGCCGGTCGCCGCCTCGACCAGCGTGCGGGCAGGAGTGTATCAAGGTCTGCTGGTTCAGCAGCTTCCGCGTACCATTCCAACACCGCATGGCGAGAAATCACGTCCTGGCTGAAGACGATATCGTAAGGTCGACCATCGCGAGGATCAGGAGGTGCGGCTTGATCGGCTATGACGCTGATGCGCAGTCTGGCCATGAAATCCTGCGTTGCTTCGGACGGAGACAGGACTTGCGGATTGTCGTTCCTGTCGGTCAGAATGGATCTATAAATTTGCCGCAGCCTTGTCGGATCGGTGTGGCGCATCATGATCTGGCAACGAATGTCTTCGTCGTCGCGCAGGGCGCTCATTCCTTCGACAATCTGCTGTGGGAGACGGGCCGAGTCGCAATTGTAGAGAACGAGCGACATATTGGCACGTTCGTGGGGATGGAGTGTCATGTAGCGATCGGCGAGATCCAGCAGACATTGGCTGCCCGGCCGAGGATCATCGCTAATCTCGCTGGCATCATCTCGATCAACCACCGGCGGCTCGTGAAGCGAGTAGTCGCTCTCGCAATCTGCCAGCGACAGAAGTTCCGGCTTCCGTCCACCCCACCACGAAACCACCTCGGGATAGAAAGGATGGGCGAGGTCTTCGGCGAGATCCTTGAAAAAGAGCTTGCTGTCTCCTTCCAGACCTTGTGGCGTTTGCAGTACCAGCGAGACGACATCAGACACCAGTTTGGCTTTTCGCCACATCGCCGCCAAACGCAAGGGGTGCCACGGCGCAATGATGGCCGCAGGCGCGCCGTCCTGGATACTCGCCTGGCCCAACTCAAGGATCGGCCGAAGCAGTGCTTCGCTGTTGCGATCTCCAGGTGCTTCGGCAATGACCGTCGCCAGAAGTTCTGAATAGCAGGTCGCCTGAGTGCGGCAGAGCGGCTGGATTGCGCCGTCCGTACGGAAACGGCCGATTGCCTCACTGTAGGCCGCTATAAACCGCAGAAAGCTCTGTTCCAGCTTCTGAGCGGATTCAGCCGACACCAGACCTTGTGACATCGCCGTGCGCAGATTTTCCGGCCAGATGAGGCGCAGGTCGCGTTCTTTCCGGTAGGTCGGCAAAAGCGAACCGCGATCGCGATCGAATGCGGGGACGAGAGTCTTGATGTCGGAAAGATCGATCGCTCCCGATCGCTGGCCGCCCACCCCAGGCTCACGGCCGGCGCGCGGCAATACGAAGGGGTGATCTTCGAGCCTTTCCCAATCATCGGTCAGCTGCGAGGAAATCACAAAGGGCCTATATTTCCATATCAGCTGCGCCTGCGCCGGAGGTGTTGATCCTCCGTCGACGTCGGTGGTTTCCATCTCGAACGAAAACTTGAGCTGCAGTGCGGCCTTCGAAACAGACTTGTTCGAGGCCGCCTTGTCTTTGCCGGCCCGCCAGGTCTCGACGACGCTTGGAAACTCCATGAGAGAGCCAAGCTCAAGTGAAACGTTGGGTCCGACGATTGTTTGGAGGCCGGCATAACGGAGAGCGAAATACAATCCGGCCTCGGTGTTGAGGCTGCGAAGCTCTCGCTTCGTGGCGCTATCACAACGGATCGTTATGTGGCGCGCGACGCCAGGAAGGGCACGGGCATTGAGGGTTTCCATGACAGCGGCCAAGCCAGCCAGGAAATCTTGCGTCTCCAGCGGCCGGCCAAAAATGAACTTGTCCCAAGCTGATTTCAGTTTGCGATCTGTGGCGATCTCGTTGCGATGACGTTCGTAGAACTGGATATCGAGATCGTCCGCCGAGGGCGATTTGCGCCGTGCCAGAAGTGAGAGGTACTCATCCTCGTCTTTCGTTAAGAGGTCAGGCTGTCCTTCCTCGTAGAACTTGATGGTCTCTCGGCCAAGGTTGGTCTTTTCCTTGGTCAGCCCCTCGAACAGCGGCTTGATCTGTTCCCATTCGCACACGGCCAAAGCCTCGGCAGCCTCGTTCCACCCGGGCCTTGCGGCAATGAACGTCTCGACCACGTGATGGAGGGGGAAGGGGATCGTGTCCTTGGCCTTGTCAAAGGCTGCCTGGAGTTCGTCGACAGACAGAGCAATCTGCGACGGGTTCTGCTTGAGCAAATAGGGATGCCTGCGGCGGCGAAGATTCTGGTATTCCTTTCTCCATGCGGAAACATGTCGCAGGGAGCGGTCCCGGATTGCGTCAAAGGCGGTTGGATCGCAGGGGATCCTCAACGGTGGAAGTGCGTATCCCAAAGCCTGGACAATGGGATATCCGTGGATTTCGACGGCCTCGCGCACAGCAACAACGTATCTCGCGAACCGTTCCAGCGAGATCGAGCCCAGCGCGGTCAGCCCGCCCAGTGCCCTTTCCCAGTGAAGCCGAGCTTCTTCATTCAGTCCCAGATCCGTGCCTGCTTCGGCCACCCATGCTGGCAGCTTTTCGAAGAGCTGAGCCGCCCCAAGCGGTGTCAGTTCATGAAGCGACATCTCCTGGGCTTCGTTTCCAGGAGCCGATGCATTGGTGACGACGAATGCGGAACGGGCGCATTCCGCACTCCGATAATAGGTGGCATTTCGTTCGGTAATGACATCACCGGGAAGGCCGAAGCTATCGAACAGCGACTTTGGAAGCTTCAGGTCGATCAAAGGTGCCAAAAAGGGATCGTTCAGGATTGCCTTTGCGATCGCGACGGTCTGGCTGATACTTAGCCCGTCCAGCACGAAACGCGCCGTACCACTGTCCACGTCGTTCCTAAGTTCTTCGCGTAGAAAGGACGTGGCGACCTTGCCAATAACGTATTGCGCGTCAAACACGATCGCCGACTTTCGATGAGAGGGGATTTTCAACATAGGCACAGGCGTCGGACAGCCGGCGCAGCATTCCAAGCGTCCTCAGGCGACGCTCCAGCCTTGCCGCATTATTCTGAAACGCCTTGCGATCATATTCATCTTCCGAGAGGACCTGGGCTGCTTCCTTGTCTCCGATGACCAGGCCATATCGCTGGAACAACAGGTCGAGAAACTCCGCGAAATCCATTCGAACATCGACATTGGCGAGAATCACGCTTTTCAACAGTGCGTCGTTTGGGGCGTATCGCAACTGTGTCGTGCCGCGACGGGAAACGAGGCCCGCGCCGCCCCCATAGGATCGGTGGACATGGGCAACGTGCTGGCGATGGCGCGCTTGCGCAGCCCTCTTGACGGCACCCGCCAGTTCGGCGGGGTCGTGTGGTCCGCTGTAGTCGTCGCCATCACCCCATCGAACAGTTTGACGAAGCACACGCCTGCATTCCTGGAACGGCGTGTCTGTCTCCAGAGCTCTTTCCCACTCCGCAGATGCGATGATGCTATCCAGGTAGCTATCGATTGCGCGAGCAGGAATTGAATCATTTCGCTGGAAGCTACCAATCGAAAGATCACGCACGGGCGTTCGGCGCGAACCGACGATCTCGCAGACAAATGTGGGCTGTTCAGTCTCACTGATCTCTGCTCCAACTGACAATTGGTAGCGCATAAGATGGAAAGCGCCCAAAATGGCCAAATGAGGATAGATGTCAAAGCGCGGCTGATCGCTGCGAAGAAGCGTCAGCCAGTCGCCGGCTAGGTCGTCAAAGCACTGGTGGCGTTGGTAGGGAAGGTAGCTGTTGCCTCGCCAGTGTCGATCTTCCGGCTGATCGGGCTCCAGAAGCGATAGCAACCGATCGCAGCGATCGCCATCAAAGCCTTTGGCAAGCTCCTCGGCCAAAGCAGGTGCCGCGCTCGATCGGGAAAGCATCTGGTAGACTAGCTCGCCAGGCAGTCCAAAGTTGATGTACTCACGCGACGGCGAGTTGCTCTTGACATTAAGATCCTCGTACAGCGCATGCCGACCAAATGGAAAGACGAAGCGCGATGACCAGCGTTTGTTCGTTCCGTTCTCGATGGTGGTTCCGCGGAGCATCGAAATAAGAGCCGCGAAGTCTCTGAAAGAGCCAAAGCGACGCTTGAGATAGCTGAAATCGCGCAAAGGGATGCCTTGTGCGTTTTCTTCGATCCAAGACAGCCATTCGGTCCAGGCGGCGCTGTCTGCCAATCCTTTCGCCTCAATACGGGTCAACCGCTCATTGTTATAGAGAATGTTGCGAAGGTACATTCTCTGCGCGGGTCGAAACCGCAACGGGTAGTGCGAGCTGGCAGCGTCGAATAACTGGCCGTCGCGGTCCTTTGATTCCGCAACCCCCATGAACTCCAAAAAAATGAGCCAGGGACTCGTCGCGTCCCAAAGCCGATGGCCCCATATTTGCTCGTCGACCCACATATCATTGGATCTGTGATCAGAAACCGGCGGTGGCGGCAGCATTTCAAGCATAACGGACCTCAATGGCCTCATCGGCCGGCTCGCCTTCGGCATTCAACGTCAACAGTCGGAAGACAAGGTCACCCGTATCCTCCTGAGGGCGCGAGCGCGCCAAAGCTGCCAGAAGTGAACTTTTGAAAGCGAGGATGTCTTCATGGCACTCGCGTGAAAAGCTGCCGGGCAGTGCGCCCTCGGCCACCCGGGTCAGAAACTCGTGTCGAACGAGATTGAGAGGCAGACGGCTCCGCGTATGATCGTCCAGATGGACGACCAGCGTGGGCAGGCCATCCCAGATAATTTCGATCTTTTCACCCTTGCGTGGGGCGACGCTTACGCGCTCCTGCAGAATTTGACTTACCGCAGTTGTGGACCCCGACAGGCCAGACGCGATGAGAAGCTCGCGGTCGGTAGAAACCAACATGCCCGTAAACACCCGGTTCAGACCCTTGACGATCTGCGCCACGTTGGCACGGACGACGCGCTCCCCGCGTTGCAGCGGTTCCACGACAGCAGATAGGAATTCGCCTGCATGTCTAAAAACGGTCAGATCCCAGAGGCGGAGCTCGGCCGCCTGCTCATCCGGGATCGTAAAAAACATTTTGCGCCGCTGCGCCGCCAGCGACGCTAGAAACTCATGATCATTGTCCTGCGCGGTTTCCGGATGTTCAAGATACTGATTGCGCAGGGACCGAAGTCTTTCCAAACTATCCCTGGATAAGCCATTTTCGATCAGCTCCTGATAATAAACGCGCAAATTCTCGTCATTTGGTCCGAAGACGAGAATATTGTCTACTCGGTTGGTGGTCTCCTCTCCGATCCCAAAGCGGTTGAGGAATTCGATGATCTCCAACCCATCCCGACGCGCCGGCGTCAGGTTGGCACCAAAGACATTCTGGTAGATGTCGCCCTTGAACGCCGTGCGATCATGGATGTAGCCCCTGATGTCTGCAGGCTGCATCAGACGGTCTGTCGCCGCAGGATGGCCGAGCAACATGTTGGACAAGAGTAGAAGAACGCGGCGGATCGGCGTATGCAGCTCGTTGAGCTCCATCAGCTTGAAGAGGGCGATCAACCTGCTCTGGAAAGGCGCAGAGGAAAGGATTTCGTAGTTCCGGCGGATCGGACAGTCTGGTCCAAAAAAGCCATCAGGCTCGCTGTCCCGATAAGCTTCGTTCCAGCCCGGATGGGACAACAGCGCGGAAAGAGCCAGCTCCAATATCTCCGTGCAAGGAACGGTGCTGAGATTGAAGAAGGCCACGTTCTCGGCTTCTCTGCCATCGATGAGGCACTGTTCCAGCAGGTCGCGGGTTTCGGCTGCGGATCCGCCATTGTCCAGGCGACGCCAGGTATCCATCAACTGCCCATCGTTGGCGGCGACGACGTAGATCGTGTCAGGATCCGCGTCCAGGAATGCGCTACTGACGGCGAGAAGCAACGATGTCTTGTCGGCAAAAGCGCCATAAGGGCCGTGTTCGGGGAGAGCGGTGAGGTCGCGGATTATTCCCACGACCCGTTCTCTACCGGCTATCTGGGCTTTGGTCTCATGATAAATGTCATCAAGTCCCCAGGTCCGTTCATCGCCACCAAGCGCCTTCCAGACACGCCCACACAAGCGGCTCTTGCCGTCGCCGGCGGTGCCTGTCAGGACCACGGACCTCGCTTTTGGAGCATTTGGCGAAATCGCTGCAAGCAGTCGCGCTTCGTAAGGGTGAGGAAAATTGATCGCATCGACGCCATAGCGCCTGGCTGACTTCTGGATGCGCTCATCGTACATATTGTCGTTACGCGCGATCGGGCCGTACTGCCGTACGAACCGCACCCATTTTTTCCCCAGTCCCGCCATAATATTCCGGCCCCCCGCCGCTTACCTCAAATCGAGCAAACCAGACATCCGTCCCGAAGATGGGCGTCGTCTTCGACCTCCAGGCCGCCTAGCGTCTCGATGAGCGAGCGGTTAGTCCGCTTCGCCCGTTTGCGGGCCTGAGCCTTCTCCCAGTCGGATTTGATCTTTTCGACGCGGTCAGGCTCCCTAAGCTGACGCAGCGACTCGCTCTGGCACCAGTAGAATTGTTCGCCGAACTGGACGGAGCGTTCCTCGTATTCCATCGCCAGTTCGTACAGATCCGGATGGGTTTCAAGCAGGCGCACCCATTCGATCTTCTGCTGATAGAAGCAGAAGTAGCAGCCAGAGCGGGAGCGGCCCCAGTCCATATAGGGCGGGAGGCCAAGGCCTGAATCTTCAAGGATCTGGATGATATCGGAGCGCACAAGCCCGTCGTCCTGGAATGGGTAAACAGCCAGAATGTTCGGCTTCGTGCTGATATAACCGGTGCGATTTTCGTCTGCGCGCAGACCGACATAATTGATGACGGGTCCATCGCCGACATAGGTCTCGAATGGCTTCAGCTTCAACATGCGCGTGCACCATCTGCGGTGGTTCGATGGCAGCATGCCTCGATAGACGGCCAGCCAGTGATCGAAGCTATCGGCGGGCGTCGTGCGCACGATCGGCTTGCCCAGGATGGCCTCCAGCCGGGCAATATAATCGTAGGTCTCCGGAAGTTCTTTGTCCGTATCATGGAAGATGTATTCGATCGTTGGGACCCGATCACGCAAATAGATGGCCAGTGCCGCGCTATCTTTCCCGCCGCTCAGGCTAAGGATATGTCGTGGCTCAACGTCCCCAAAAATATCTTTTATGTCAGCGCTGTATGACTTCATGACTTGACCTGATTTCCAACCGTCTCCGGATCTTTTGATGCCACATCGCTCTTGGCCTTCAACTCTCTGAGCAACAGATTGGTGAGCAGTTGCACACGCTTGTGTTCGCCTTGAGGGAGCATCGACGCCAGGTCTTCCATGACGCGCATCTCGGTTGGCGTAAGAGTGATATTGTCGACAACCTGAACGAAATCCTGCCCATCGGGCCGAGTCAAATTGACCCTCACAGCGTCCGGCGCTGCCTGGCCGTTGGAGCCGCTGAACGCCGCCGCTTCTACTTTCTTGAACAGTTCGGCAAGTGCACCAATCTCCTCACCGAACCGGGCCTCATCGCCGGGCATCCATTTAGCCGGCGGTCGGGCGACCACGAAACTTGCTAACGCTTCGGCCCACGCATCGTTCGAAAGGCCTGGATCTCTCAGCCGGAGCGAAAAGGCGCGCAATCTCGGTTCACGCACGAGCAAGGAAACCCGCGCCGCCCTATTGGCCAATACAGTGCGGTCGAAACTTCCCGGTTCAAAACCTGAAGCTTCTGCCACACGATCAACGATACGTTCGAGAAGTTTGCCATAGGCCGTCTGCAGTTCGTTGACGGCTTCGCCCAAAAGCTTGACGAACTGCTCTGCAGCTTCCGGCGACGAAGGGGCATCCAAGGCGAAAGCCTCGAGCCCGCAGGCCCTTGGTAGATCATGGAACAACAGCGTTGCTGGCTCCGTGGCTGTCGTCAGGACATCGCGGACAGCGTGCGTGACGGGTGACAGACCGCGGGATTTACGCGTTTGTTCCGGCAACCGGGCGGCGAACTGGCAAAGCTCCTGGACGACGTCCAAAAGTACGGGCTGTCTATCGGTCACGCTGTTTGCGAAAGCTTTGGCCAGTTGACCAAAAACGTCCGATCGAACGCCTTCAACGCTGCAATACTGGATCTCAAACGCGGCGGTCGCGCGTGTCATCCTCTGAAATTCCAGCGCGCCAAAGCGCGCGAGGAAGGTGCCGTTCTCGTAGACTGCCACCTCGTGGCTGTGGATCTTGAGGACCAGAGCAAGTAGCAGGGGCGCGAGGCCATCGCGGACGCCATATGGCGCCTGCTTAAGATCGTCCAGCAATGCATTGACGGAGACACGATTGCCCAAACCCTGGCGGATCATGAACATCAGCCGCGAAAGCGAAGGCCGCAGATTCAGCGGGTCATTTTCCGGTGTTGGTTCGGCCAGCTGGAAGTGGCCGTCGGCCTCGACATGAAGGTGGCCCGCCTTGAATATTGACAGGTAGATCGACTTTTCCGGCGGCGCCTTGACCGCGTCCATTCCGAACAACGGTCGCTCTGCCGCATCGAACACGCCTTCGATCAGGCGCATACGCGCTGAGGCAGCAGCGCTGCTCAGGACATTCTTATTGATCAGCTCGTTGGCAACGCGCGGCGCGCTGGTAAAGAGCCTGTCACAAAGAAGCGAGAGCGTGTTCGTCAGCGTTGTCTCGAGCGCGAGCTCTGCGCCCCGATGATACCATTCGACCATTGAGGCACTGGAACGGTCGAGACCCGAGACCATGGCCAACTGCGACGTCAGCGAGCGTATCGCAAAATGCAGCTGCCGCGACACTTCTTCTGCGGCGGTGGGGTCGTCGAGGAGTTCCGGTGTGTTGTTTTGCACCCACTGCCAGTACCGCACAGCCGATAATTCAGGGGCGAGGAACGACAGCGGGCGCAGGATTCCGACAACGACATTCTCTAGATTTGTCGTTGCGGCCTTCGCAAGTTCCCGCGCTGCAGACTGCTCCTCCGCCGTGTCAGGAAGAACGAGCGTTACAATGCCATCGCCGTTGCACGGTCCTGCAATCGTCTCGGCAAGGCGGTCAGCGATGGCGCAGCGGATCTCGAAATAACGCATCGTGCCGGTTTCGAGATAGTGGCGGCGTGCGAGCAACGTATCATTGGTCAGGAACGGCGCCAGATGCAGTCCCACCTTCTCGACTGGTCCCAGCGCACGTTTGGCATTGTCAAAAGCCGCGACCAGGTTAACGCTTGCATGGCGCCAAAGCCTAAAGCCGCTGCGCTCGCCACGGCTGAACAAGACGCCATCGCGTTCCAGTTGCTCAATAGCCTGATCGACTTCGGTCTCCGGAACGGTTGAGAGACAAGCGTGGATTGCTCTCCTAGTCGGCAACAGATCGTCAGCATCGAGAAGGTTGAGTAGTCCCACTGTCTTGGCGATCTTCAGTTCAAGTGGGGCTCTATCCGCCAGGGCGTCGATGGTATTGGCGATCCGCAACCACTGACTCTGGTAGCTCTGCCCGGTCAGGCGATGACCAAAATTGGTGCGGACGTAGTCATAAAACTCGCCAATAGTGTACCAAGCCTCGCCCACGTTGGCGCGTTCACTAAAGGACTGAAGGGCGAAGGGTTCGCCTGACAGAAGAAATCCGAAGAGCGATCGCTCGTTTTGTCCAAACCGAGCGAAAAATCGTGCCAGCGGCGGCAACAGGGTTGGGTGCAATGGATAGATGCGCGACGCATCCATCGTCGTTGCGCTTGTTGTGGCGCCCCCCAACCAACCCATCGATCCGGTCGCACGTGCTGCGTCGCGAGCTTCTTCGAGAGTTTCTGCCGGCAGGCTCTCAGTGGAGAGCCCCAGCGCGCCGGAAATCAAGGCCGCGGTATGGGCCAGAGGCTGATCAAAGACAATTTCGTCAAATCGGCCAGCGACCTTGTCCCATTCATGACGTGTTGCGACCGGCAGCCTCTCGGCATAGGCTTGGAAGCCCTGGTGCAAAAGCCCTATGACTAGGAAGGGTTTCTCACCACTTCGTGCGGCGGTTTCAGCCAGGCGCTGCAGGACATAGACATCCTGCTCGTCCGGGTTCTGCGCCGCATATTCAAGCAGCTTCCCAAGTTCATCAATGATTAGCGCGACACCGAGGCCAGACGCGGCCGCCTGTTCGCGCAGGAGCGCAATCAAACGGTCGAATGGCCTAGTGGTTTTTGCCGTTTTGCAAGCGCTGATCGCGTGCTGCAAGCTTTCCAGGTCAACAGACGGCATATGGCGGCCACCAATCGCCAGTGCCTCATCGACACCACGAAGAATAGATTGGACGATCCCCTCTCGCGTTCCGGTGATCAGGATTGGCCAGTAGACGTCTTTCTCCAAATGCCGGTCAGACCACCCAATCACGTCGGAGATGTTGATACTTTCGGCATTCTTGGAGCCGCTCAAGAGATGCGACAGAAGCAGTGCGAAGGAGGATTTACCAACTCCGTAATCGCCCGTGACTCGCCAAGCGCGATGAGAAGACCCACTGCGCAATCCATCTGCGACGCGACCCACGGCTTCCGCCATGGCGGGCGTCACGATGTAATTTTCGAGAGCGTTGGGATCCGCGAAATCCTTCTCCAGATGGACCGAACGCAGAAAGCGGTTGGGCACATTGAACAGGTCGGAGATTGGCGCTTTGTTCAACTCAGACATGCTTCGGGCTCTCACTGTAGATTGACGCAAGGGTGGGTGAAACGCCTTGACGGGATATCATCGCCTGGACTGCAGAAGGCTGATAACGGAACGCGGCGTTGGCGTTCGATATCCCTGTATCTTCCAGACGCTGGCGTACATCGTCTTCCGTCAGCTTGAATACCTGTCCTGGTGATGACGGCATGGTTGCAAGCACGCGCAGGCTTAGAGTTCTGTCCTGAGGGGCATGCCGGTTCCAGAAATCCATGACGCAGTAGTCGAAGAGCTGTGGCGTAATGTCTGGTTTGGGTTCGCGACGAAAGCTGAAGACATTTTCCCAGCGTCCGGATGGGCCACGCTTCTCGCCGCTAAGCACCAGCAGGCCGAGTCCGACTAGTGGGCCGTCCAGCGAGTCCTCAATCGCAACCTTGCCTTTACGGGCTGCGTAATAGGTATGGATGAAGACATCCAGGTGTTGGCTCAGCGTCACCTCGGAATGCTTGAACCCGAGTTTTGCAGACTGACGCTTGAAGGCATCCAAAGCCTCCGATCGGGTGAACTCGGGGTAAGGCCATTCTCCCAATATGTAGCGCCAGGCAAACAGGCCGGGATTTTTGGAAGAGATATGCCAGTGCAGCAACCACAAAGTCCGTTCGTCCTCCAGGAACGGATCAAAGCCGTCGGGTCCAAGAACCTGGTGTGCAAACTCGGTAAGAACATGCGTCTTGTTGGCGTCTGCGCGGGCAACATCCATGGCGTCGATCCAGAAGCGCAGGGAACGCACCATGTTCTTGCCGATGCCCATCTCGACCATCGCTTCTTCCTCGTCGAAGAAAATCGAAGGGTTGCGCGATATTGCCCGGTAGGCCTTGGGCAACCAGGCATAACGGCAGGCAAAGGATTCATGGCCTGAGAAACGGAAGGCTGCAGGTGCCATTTCGATGGTTGGTGCATCAATCATCGGATGAACCTTTCAATGCTGATTTAACGTCGATGATTGCCGCCTCAATTTCCGCTGCGGCAAGTGTGATGTCGTCTTGCGTCGTGAACCGGCCGAGCCCGATCCTCAAAGCGCCGTCCTGTATTTCCTGGGACAGGCCCATCGCCTGCAGCACGTGAGATGCGCTCTGGGCTCCAGACATACATGCCGCTCCGGTGGAAACGGCGACGCGACCACGCAATCGCTGCACTACCAGATCATTGGGAACGCCACGTACCGATATGTGGAGGCTATGGGGAAGGCGATTTGCCTGGGAGCCGTTGACGACGAGTTCTGGCAGCTTTGCGATGAGCATCGACTGTAGCGCATCGCGCATATCCGCAATGCGCCGATTGTCGCTCATGCCTTCTTCAGTCATTAGCCGGCAGGCCTCGCCCATACCGGCGATCCCGGAAACGTTGGGGGTCGCATCATGAGTGGCGGCAAGCCCATGCACCTGCGACGCGTTATATGTCGAAGAAATAAGGGCGCCGACCCCCTTCGGGCCATAAATCTTGTGAGAACTCAGGATAAGATACTCAACGGGTGTTTCAGCAAGATCGATAGGGACACGGCCTGCGGCCTGTGTGGCGTCGACAAGCATGAGGGCACCGCTCGCTTCGGCAAGCCCGAAGATTTCGGAAAGGGGATATATAGTCCCGACTTCGTTGTTGGCTGCCATGATGCACAAGAGGTCGATACCATCCTTGAGTGCCTCCTGAAGCGAAGCCATGTCGAGTTGCGCATCGGTCCGAACGTCGATCCATTTTAGTCGAGCCAGACCAAGTCGCTCTGCGCGAGCTGCGGTGTCAAGAACCGCGGGGTGCTCCACCCTGGACAACCCAATGCGAAGCGGACGCCCGTCGGCAACTCCGATCGCATGGGCAATCGCAAGCCGGATCGCTTCCGTTGACCCTGACGTGAAATGGACATCGGCGTGACCGCAGTTGACCAGCTGCGCAACATGAAAAGACGCCCGTTCGATCAAGTGGCGCCCAGCTTCTCCATAGGTGTGGTCGATGCTGTTGGCGTTGCCGAATTCTTCCACCATTGCCCGCATCACGACTTCAGCGACACGCTGGTCGACTGGCGTCGTCGAATGGTGATCAAGATAAATTCCTGCTGTGTTTCGAAGCAATTGGGCTGCAGGTTGGACGATGGACACGCTATTCATCCAAGATCACCCAAGGTCTGCCGACACCGGCCGACCGTTTGAGACGAATTTCCACATCCCAGCCTAAGGCCATCAGCCAGCACAGAAGCTTTTCTGAACTAGCCGTCTGTTTTCTACCAGCGAGGATTTTTGAAAGTGTGGGTTGGTCGGTGTCGCACATCCGTGCCGCATCGACTTGGCTGAGCTGCTTTTCGGCCAAGGCTTCCCCGATCATCGCGGTCAGCTGGGATCTCAATGTTTGCGACGCGTTGAACGGTGCGCGGTGTGGCGCTTGAGGTGAAACAGATATTATGGGCTGGCTTGGCATTCTGGGCACCGTTGCGAATCGACTGCTTCATCCTATGGAAAAAAAACCATAATTGAAGTAGAGGGCAGTCGATTTTCCCGTGTTATCGACAAGTAAATTCATCGCTTGGTTGTCGTTTCGTGTCGCTACGACGAGTTCGTCAAGAGATCCAATTCTTCGGGACACGCTGAAGCTTCCGACGTATGTCTGGATAACTGAGGATGAAAGCGCGGAAATGCCCATGATCCCTTCTTGATCTTAAGGTCACCTCCGATCATCTCCGCCGCCGCGATCCATGACGAAACTCATGGTGTCAGTTATTTTGCCGAGGGTCCCGTCTTTGCGAAAGCGCCTGCCGGAGACAACGAACGTGACGTGGTTCTCAGTAGAGTAGAGTGAAATCGACTCCGCTGAAATCCTTGTGAGCGTGCCGTGCTGGTGCGACGTGACGATGTCGCCAGGTCTTACGCCGAGCACGGCTTGTGCCAGCTGCGATCGCTCGGCGTCGATTTGCTGCTCCCAGCGCTCCAGATCCGTTTCAATATGGGCAAATGCTTCGCGGGCGGCCTGAAACGGGCGTTCGGATCCAAACCAGATCCGGTCCGCCATGGCCAAGGTCTCGTTTGGAACCGACCTGTCCAGCGCATAGGCTGCGTGGGTGAGCATTTCAAGAATCCGCTCGGCCTCATCGAGTGCCTGCAAACGCGCGAGATAGGGTTTGACCTTTGCTTCGGAGATGCCCGGCGACAATACCTTGTCCACGTTGCCATCCAAGAAGTCGATCGGCATGACTTCACGCAACTTGATCCTGCTCGTCGCGTGCCTTTCGGGTGGGTCATCCTCTCGCCACGACCGCCGATACCATTCTATCCAAGCCGCGTCTGGCGAAATGCAGAGGTAACTGTTCAGAATGAAATCTGACTCCGGCTGGTATAGATGCGTGCTTGACAATGCGTGGTCTGCGGCCGACAGCGGTTGGACCACGTAACTGAGGTTCTGGTCCCGCGCGATCTGCGCAAGTGTCGCTATCCTGGCCTGGAGTTCTGCCGTCCACCTGACGAATACGATTGGACCTGCAGCCGAAAACGAATGTCGCTTGCCTTCTGTCGCGAAGGCCAGCAATTGCGGACGGGCAAGTGGCATCAATCGCTCGACGAGCTTTCCGATGCTGGCCCTGACCGACGTCCCCCATTCGACGTCCACCCGACCACTCTCTGCCCATTTCTGTGCCTGCCCTTGGATCAAGAGCAGCGCCTGGGCAGCGACATCCTGATCAAGGCTCGAGATATGCTTCAGGCGGGTGGTTTCGACCGGAGAGTCGATGCCACGTTTTCGAAGTTCCTCGAGTGCTGCTTCGAGGAACTTCGATTGAAGTTCAGTGAAATGACCGGCAGTGCGGGCTTGTAGCGCACTTTTCCGTCTCGCCTCCAGCTCTTCTCGAAATGCTTTCAAGGCCGGGCGTCGCGGCGTCTGGCCGGCTTCCACGCGCGCCCAATACCCCCGGGGAGGCTTTGGGACCTGCAGTTTCTCGCAAAGCTTGCCGACTGCCACGTCTGAGATGCCAAGCTCCTTGGCAATCTCTCGGGTCGGGCGCTCCCATACCAGTGCAAAAAGTTCTTCTCTCGACAGTTCGCGCTTTACCATCCGAGGCCCCCAAGCAGCGTCAGGCCGCAGCGTTTGCCTTGCCGCAGATGGCAGCACATCGTTCGAGCAATTCATCGAACGTCTCGGCGTCATCGAGAAGGAGACCGTCGCCAACCATCCTGGAGTAGTCTTCCTCGAGGGCTGCCCGACCTTCGCCGACCGGCGTCAATACGAGATTGCCGCTGACGGCTGCCTCGTAGTCAATTAGCGATCGATCGGCGGCTTTCTCGGCGAAGAACATCGATTTGTGCTTTGCGACGGCGCTGGCTAGCTCGCGGTCGGCAATCGCGCTGTCCGACAGGCCAATGTCGTCAAGGCGCACGATGTCGTGCCAATGGCGCGAGAAGCGGTCGCCCCGCAACCGCTCCTGCAGGCAGAAGACATGGATCGCAGTTGTCTTTTCCCAGAAGGTTCGTTCGGCGTGCATCACCCGGGGGTTGGCCGTCGGGAAGTCAACTCCATCGACGATGCCGGCGCCATCGCACGTGATGTCCCGGACGCTTGCCGGCTCACCCGTCGACCGGGCTCCAAATTCCAGCATGACGCTTGGCGCCACGTATCCAGATCCTTCACCGATGGTCTGGTAGTCGATATAGAGCCTGTCGGCCTCGATGCGGATCTTTGCTGGAAGCGACTGCTTCTGGAGTTCATCGGCCATGAGAGGTGCAACCACCTCGTCCACCCAGGTCGGTAGTCGACGGCGCACCTCGCTTGACCAGCGCTTTTCCTCGCTGCGGGTCTTCGGGAGTGCTTCTTCGTTTTCCCCGACGAGATCAGGGGCAAGCGCACGGATGTCGTATGTGAGGTCGACATCCTCCGAGAATCGTCGAATGGCGCCATAGGCCTTCGAAAGAGAAGTCCCGCCCTTGAAAACAAGGCTCTCTCCGAGCGACGAGGCGTAGAGCGTTCGAAGCGCCCAGACGACCCAGACGTCTTTTTCGAGCAAATGGACCGGACGCTTCAGTCGATCCGACGCAATGGCAAGGACTTCCCGCCTGTCCACAGCCGAAAGCTGGAGAAATTGATCAGCCATGCGCCACCTTTCCCAAGCTTCGCGCAAGCCAGGTCGGAAATTGGGGTGCTGCAGCGACAAGCTCGTTGAACGCCTCGGGGGCCAGTTTCCGCCTGATGTTCAAGAGTGCCTCCTCTGCTCGCTCCGGCCCCAGCCAGGCGAGTGCGCGGACAGCTACGCCGGCTGGCCGGTTGGCCAAGGACAATTGCCAGCGAGGGACATGCTTGAGCTCTACCTTCTGGCTTCCGACATTCATTGTCCGGCTACGCCCGGAGGTCAGGTAGATGGAGCGGACCGGAACTTGCGTGGTGAGCCCAAGGGCATTGGCTGCCGCCGCACCATTCGAAACGATCACCTCGCCACGTTGATGTGCGACTGCCTCGACCGCTTGTTCGACCGTCGGCGGCCTGCTCCCGAACCGGCTTTTGATGGCCTTCAGGTAGACACCCCGGCCAGCCCTGATCAGTTCTCCACGCTCATGCAGGCGTGACAAAGCCTGGTCTACTGCGGCCCGGTTCCCCAGATGCAAAAGGCTTTTTGCGGACAGAGCTGTTCCTTCGGGCAAGTGCTCGGCGTAGCTGAGAATTTGAGATGTCAGTCTCTGCATGGCGTATCTCCTGTCAGAAATATATGCAGTTTTCTGACATTTTGCAACCAAGCCGGTTCATGCGATTTTCGTTAGGATGGATCGGCCAGTCGGCTTTTGGGTGGCGCGGCGGCTTCTTTTTTCAGGATGAGTGCAGGCGTGCCAGGGCCTCAAGCTCATGGGTCAAAAACAATCATCTATGCGAGAGAAAAGATTGTGATTGAGCGGACGAACAGGGACAGGATCCAGTTTGATCCCCTCGAGAGAGCGCCGAGCGGAGATTGGACGGGGACGCGCGCTGACCTAGGACGGATGTAGCACTGGATCAAGCCGAAAGCGTTGACGTCCCGGAATATCGTCGATGCGAACCTCGCATTCGCGGGCAAGAGCCGATTTGTGACTGAGGGGATGCCCGACGACTGTCAGGTGGGCAACCATTCTGGAGCCGGAATCGAATTGGATGCGGTAGATGAAGTACTTCTTCTTGTGCCGCTCCGCTGACCTAACCTCATTGGGAGTAAGCCGTACCGCGCCTGATTTCACTTCTATGAAACGCTCAACCAAGGAGAGCTTCCTAGGGTCAGATTTGAAAGCGATTAGATCTTGCTCCGTTGCGAAACTGAGGCAGTCGCAACCATAGGCGTCACGACCTTGAAGTCGTGACACTTGAAGCGGAAAGCGGCCCTCTCGCTGTTCGAACAAAACTGCCCATTGCTCGGCATCGGTCGGTGCGCTTGTGTCCGCGGGCCGACCGGTTGATCCACCTCCACCCCCAGTGACAATTCGAAGGCCGACCGTGCCACCGCCGCGCGCAGGTCCTTCCGGGGTGTCCAGGATTGTCACCGCAACTCCGGCCACCTGCTGCTTTGGTCTTGTCGAGGGTGGTTGCAGCGTGGGTGGTGCCGGCGCTTTGGTGGATTGCTGGGAGGCCGTCCTTTCATGGCTCGCGCCGTGGCCCGGTCCTTCCCCGCGCGCCAATATGTCATGGTCAATGGCGAACACCTCGCCCGGATCCGTCGTGAGCTCGTCCTCGATTGTTGCCAGGAGCCGATCGACCTCCTCATCCGTTAGATTGTTCAGGAGGCGTCGCAGTTGCAGTGTCCTCAACGAATTGGTCTCCGCGGCGAGGAGCTTCTCGAAATCGTCGCCAGCTTGCAGCTCAAAAAGCTCTGCCAGCCCGTCGCTGATTGCGGTGATCGCCCTCAACATGAGCTCATCTTCGGCTTCCGCGACATTTACAGCGACAATCAATACGTCCCGATCGAGAACGTATTTGCCTGGTTCAAGCGTACCCTGAAACACGTTATTGCCGAGGCTGAATTCGAGTTGCGCTTCAACTGAGATCTTCAATTCAAGTTGGTCGAGGCGACGTAGACGCTGGGTTTCGGCCGAGTGCGCTGCGCGAAATACCTTGATGAAAGGCAGGGCTTCCCCGAGCCGGCCACGCAAGCGGGCCGAGATCGCGCCCTCATCCTCGACTAGGCGGCTTACCGTCAGGCTGAAGTTCTGCTTACTAAGCGGTGCCACGGCGAAGCGCGCGAGAACATCCGTCGCGCTTCGGCGCGGTGGCAAATCGATCAGAGAGAAGTATGCGCGCGCGGCTGCGGGAAAATTATCGCGGTCGAGGTACAGTGCTTGCGAGGGGCGTGTCCATTCGATATTGCCGCCTTTGCGAACTTGAACCATCCCGTTCTCTCGATACCAGTTCGCTGCGCCAATGGCTTTGGACACGTCGAAGGTATCCAGCTCCAGCACCTGCAGGTAAAGCCTGCGAACGAGGTCCGCGCTAGGTTTTTGGGCTTGCAGTGAACCGAGCAGGCGAAACAAGCGTTCCTCCGACAGATCGGACAGGCTCGTGGGAACGCCGGCATGGGAAAGGCCCCTGAGCCAGTGAGCTCGATCAAGGCCAAATCTAGCTCCTTCATCACTCCGCGGCGGGCACGGCGCGGCGAACAAGTCTGCAAGGCGGCCAGGCGCAATCATTGCGTCGCAAGGTGCGACGCGTCTTCCATCTGCTGTGTCTAACCACGGGGTCCTAGACAAGGTTTCGCGAACGAAATCGGGCAATTTGCCACCGTAGTCTCGAAACATAGCGCGACCCGACTTTGCGCTGAGCTTAGTCCAAAAGGACATGCCGTTTACAACGTCGAAACGAGGATCACGCGCCAGCCACGCAAGGATCGCGGTGCTGGACGCGTTGGCCAGAATCTTGTCCAATCCTATTATCGAGAGATATTCAGCTTTGCAGTTGGCTCCCCAGCGTAGTTCGGACCGATCCAGCACCTGTCGATGGTTGTCGTCGAAGACCTCGATGGTGGGTGGCAGAGCCGCGATTAGCCGAGATTGAAGGGATCCTGGCAGGACCGCGGCCGAAGCAAGCGGCCATTCTTGTACGCCGATCCACCGAAAGAAATCGACCAGGCCATCCATATCCCGATCCAGGCCGTTGTCTTCCGGCTTTGCGAGCAGGCGCGCCGGCTGGGTCGCGTAGAGCTCGGCCGTGATACTTCCGCTTACTCCGTAGTCCTCCGAGAGATGAACCGACGAGGCATCGCGCCATTGTCCGTCGCGGCATACGACTTCCACCCGGCCAGGGGGGAATGCAACCTCCCGGGCGACGGTCTGGCGCAGGTTGAAGAGCGCTTCGATCAGCTCTCTACGAACGCGGTCCAGGTCAGCCTTTCCTCGCTTGATAACGTCGGCCGCTTGGCGTCTCAACGAGGCAATGACGCCTTCGGAATTGAATTCATGGATCCCGAAATCTCCAAGCTTCCGGAACCGGTCTCGGGGTTGCCCTTCAAGTCCGGCGTTTATTCTTGCCCATAATTCCGGATGCAGGAATTTGGCTCGCGCCCATCGCGGCAATTTCGGCGGCTTCCCGCTGGCGGGCAAGGGAAAACAGCTATTGTTCCTCGTGAGTGGACGCTCGTTTGAATCGAGCAACAACGATCGGTCATGATATTGCCCGGGGAGGTGCGTCGCGATGCCAACAATGGCTGCAGCCCGTTCCGCGATTGTCAGTTGCGCTTGGCGAAGGGTTGCCAAGGCCTGGCCGGGATCGAGTTCCGCGACGCGGAGCCGCTCCAACGTGCCTCTTTCTGCATCGGTTCGACAATCAGCAAGGGATCCGAATAGGCGCTTTGGCAGGTATAGCCCATAGCCCTTCGGGCCGAGTTGAGTGTCGATCGCAGGCACTCTTCTTCCCTGCATGGTCGGTATCAGTGGCCGTTGCGCGGCGGCCCGGTACGTGCCTTGCTCAAACGATTGAAGCGGCCCTGGGAAGTATGTGGCGCGAGTGAGTGATGTAATCGGATTCAGCGCGACCCCTGACTCCACGAGAAGCTGCAGAAAATCTGCATAGAAGATGGACAGAGCACTCAGAACCTCGGAATTCACGTCCGAGTCGGCGTTCAATGTTTTTCGGTGTGAGTCGAGTTCAAGCGTTGCATGGAAAAGGGCTGGGAACGGAAGTGGGATGTCCGTCGGGAAATAACTGTGGAGCTTGCCGGGCGTGTTTACCGCATCGACTCTCATCCCAATCGCCAACTCGTAGTTCTTGCGTGACGACCCCGCTACGATGTTTCCCTTGCGACGATGACAAATCCAGCGTTCCTGGGCGACGACCTCGCCACGATGTATTTCAATGATGAACCTGCCATCCGAGGACGGCTTCTTGATCCATCGAATTTCCTCTTCTCCCTCAGCGGCAAGCGTGATCTCGTCGAGAGACTCTACAAAAAGGAGGAAGTTCGGCTCGAATTCCTTGAGTTGAGACAAGGCCCTCGACTGAGCCTTGGGCGAAGAGAAGGCCGCGACGACAACGGTGTGGTAGCCGAGTCGCCGAAGTGCCCGTGCGCGAGCAATCAACTCGCGCTCTGCCGGTCCGCCGATGTCCTCGACCGACGATCCTACAGCTGGGAAGGCGAGCACTGGGACAGGCCTTTGATCGGCCAGTTCCAAAAGCCTCTTTATAGTCCCGCTTTTTTCGGCCAGTTCCTCTACATGCTTCTCAGCAAAGGAGCGAGAGAACCCGATTTCAAGCGCGCCACTCGTTATGAACGGTTCGCTGGACCAATTTAGCAGCGCCCGGAAGCCTAGCCCCTTCGCGCCAATGAGAGTTGCCTGCCTGCCGGGCTTGTCGCTCGTGTGCGACGTCATCAAGGAACGCACCCCACCCGGACGAAAGGGCTGGCCAGTGTTGGCTACGCAGAGTCCTTGTTGATTGACCTCGATCCGGACCTTGCCTTGGCCACCGACCTCCGCCGCCGCGTCCGCCGCGTTTTGGACCAGCTCGAGTATTTCGCGGCCAGCGTAGTCTTTCGCCGTTGATAGCTCGCCGCGGAAGTGACCGAGCATGAAATCGGGCTTGATCGTATAGGCGCGGTCTGTTTCCGATATTCGGTCTCGAACCCAGCTTGCCCACTCTTCTGGGGATCCCGGGACACACTCTGCGCCGAGGTCGGATGTCGCTTCGTCATCCGAGATGGACGCTTTGCTCGAATTGCTGACCAGTTCATCCATCATGTGGTGCTTCTCAGCCAATCCGTAGTGTTGTGGGTTTGTCCTCTGCGCTGGCCAGCTCGTCCATCCAATGCGGACCCCATGCAGGGGAACCATAAATGTCCGAGTATTGCGCTTCGTGCACCAGTTCGACGCCGACACCTTGCAAGAAAGCTCCCTTGCCGGTTGCCGTGATGTCCTTTGTTTCGATGTACCATGCTCGACGTCGCAGTTGAGGAAACTTTTGGAAGAGGCGCGCTCGCTCAATCAATAGCCATCGGATGAAGACCTCGACTTCGTCGAGCGCAAGTCCGATGATAAGCAAATCGTTTCGAAAAATGGCGTCGAGCCAAGTGCTGCATCCACGCCACGAATCTATCGCGCCCGCGGATGAGAACAGCCTGCTGTTGCCACCGCGATGTATCCAGCCTCGGGCACGTTGAACCGAGCCCATATAGTGCGTCAAACCCAACCGGACGCTGCGGTGATACTGGGCCATGCCGTTAATGTGCCATATCCCGAAACATTCGGACGGGCGCACCACATCGTGTTCCCCATAGTAGCTCTCCCATGGGTAGTAGTCGGTGAATTCCCGCGTGCTGACATGCCGAAGCGTAGCGTTGCAGGCGTCCGACAATGTCGTGTCGAAGTTCGTCGTGAGGATCGGACAATTGTTTCGCCTCGCCCACCCCACAACCTGCCGATGATGAGGGTACGCCCTCCAATAACGAAGGGGTTCACAGAACTGTTTTTGCAGGGCGGTTTCCCCGGTATTCGACCTTGTCGCACGAAGGCTCAACACGTCGAAAAACTCCGTAGTAGAGATCCCGCTTGGAAGATGATTCGCGTATTCGGGCATATAGCGATCCGCTAACGAACGCAGGAGCTCCCGCCATGAATTTGTCTCGCCGGCATTACCATAACGGTTGATGCCGTTTCCAATGATTATCGTCAGGCGGTGCTCGGCAGAACCTAGGATGTCGTTTAACACGATGAGTTCACTTTCAAGAAAATGGCTGAGCCATGAAACGGCGAAGGAAAGCTTAGCGTCAACGGGTATCTTTAGATGAAGTGCTGGCGAAGTCATCCGGCGATGGGGAATCCAAGCACTGAAGAGTAAAAGCCATTATCCCCCAACCCTTGGTGCAGCCGGTTTGGTTTTCTTGCCCCGGGCAGGCTTTGGCTTGGTCGTCGTATCCGGCCGCGAAACGTCGAGAACTATGACCGATATCTTTCCTTCTAATGCTGAGGGGAGGTCGGACCGCAGCATGGCCTCCAATTCATCCGCGCTTGCCGGTGGTTTCTTTCGGTCCCGTCGTGCGGGCGTGCGATATTCAGCTCCCAACCAAAAAACGAGATAGACGCCGTAGCCGAAGGCGCCTTCGTCCGCGGCGTAACCATTAAGCTGTTCTTCGGCAGCAGTCCAAAGTTCAGGATTGTAATGGCGCTTTGCCTCGATCGGTAGGTTCTTCCCCGCGTGGGAGAGAAGCAGTACGTCTGCACGAGTGTTTTCTCCACGACGCGCCTCGGGCATGGAGGCTGCCACGCCGTAATGTTCCAGCCGGACCTTGAACAGTTCCAGAAGCCGGTCCCGGTCCTCGTTTTCAATTTGAGGTTTCTCGGCCGTGCCATTGGGGTCCGTATTCCAGTAGCGTTTCCATGGTATTTCACTGCCGGTCCGCAACGTGCTCTTGTACCTTTGGATCTCTTCGAGCACGACCGCCGCAAGATCTGCCGGGCTCGCCGGCGGGCCGCCCGCGAGGGCTGCTTTCAGCTGAGCAACTGATGGCGAGATGAACAGGTTGTCGCGCATGAGACGCGCGTGTTCTGCCGCTGCATGCGTCAACAGCGATCGCCAGCTCTGGTCAGACGATGAGATGAGGGATTTCAGTTTTTTGCCGGCGTCCGGATCACTTGATGCACTCAGACGGTCGATCGCCGCTCGGATAATGCGGCTTGGGCCATCGGGACGTGCCCAATCCCGGTCCTCCGATGGATAGACTCCAGTCAAGGTGGAGATCCGAAGCAAGTCTAGCCGATCAGGCTGCGTGCAGATTTCATGCAATCGATTCACAAGATCGCCGTCTGGAGCCAGCAGCGCTGCGCGAATTTCTTCGGGGGTGTGGGATGCTTCGAACTTTTCCGGGTCGAGTATGAGGGCGACGGATTCCCACAGTCGTCTGCTTTGATTATCCAACTCTCCCGCGAGCGCACTTTCGGTGAGATCACCCATCTCGATTGTCGACAATATTCGCGCTGACACCGTCAGTGCTTGCCGTAATGCCGCGTGCGGTAGATTCGGTCGCTCCTGCAGGAGCCGCTTCAACAACCCAGAAACGAAGTCCCGCTCTTGCGAAGAAGCCAGATGGTGGATCGCATCAAGGTCCTGGTCTCCGGCGTCAAGCGCCGAATTCCAATAACGAAGAATCTGCTCTGATCCAGAAGCGGGATCGCGCGCAAGGCGCGTCACTCCCCAGCTGGCAAGCGATGGCTGTTCTTCCCCGCTGAAGTAGCTTTGCCGAAGAGCAACGATTGCGATGATCGGCGGGCAGTTGCCGATCTCCTCGTCCCTTCCAGAGAGGAGCGCCTGATGGACGCCAGCCGCAACGACATATTCCTGGACGTAGTATCCGTTGGTCGCTTCAGCTTTACCGAGATCGGCAGCGTCGACCTTGATGTCGGCATGGATTGCGAACTGCACGAATCCTTCAGCTATCGCGGATGCGATCCGAGCGTTGCTGAAGTACTCGATTTTGGAGAGTGGAGGCTCTTTTTTGGAGATCACGGCATTTCGATAGAGTTCAAATCCCCATTTCAGCGCACCAAACTCGCTCTCTTTGCCGGCCGCGATCGCATTGAGATTCGGTTCCAGAGAGGCGATATTGTGAGTCCGGGCAGCGTCGGTTTTAGCAAGTTCCTTTGCCTTTCGCTTTTCCTCTTTTTCCTTCCAGCTCTTGTTCGGATCTCTACGCAAATCCGCTACGAAATCCGCAAAATTCTCTTCCCTTTCGAGCACCGAAACGATGCGGCCCTCCCATTTGGGCCATCGGGTTTCACTGCGAACCGCATAGGCAGCAACCTCGAACAGTCGTCGGCGGCGAGGGCCAACTGGGGTCTTGCTGGCAAGATCGAGCAGGTTCTCAATGAGAGTGTCGTCGGGAACCCTCCGGGCAATCGTGATGTGGTGATTTGTCGCCATCCACGGCCCCTCCTCGGCGGGGCTGCTTTCCAGGAGGACGGTGAAAAGCTCAAGTTCACGCTTCTCTTTATCGGCGTCGATCCAGACGCCTATCGCCTTGGCAAGCTCCTCCTCGAGCCGGTCCCACTGGTGGTCGCGCGTGTTCCGGATCCAAGACCATAGCCGTTTCGCGCGGATCTCTAGGTTTGCGTTGATCGCGTCGGCCAGAGCGGCTTGCATGAAGTGCCGCACTTCCAGTTTGAGGCCTCGATCTTCGGTCGACTTTCGGACGATTGGCTGGTCGAAGAAGTCAGGCCGGGGCGCTTTCCTGATCTTCGAAAGAAGCGAAAAAAGGTTGCCACTTTCCTCGCTCTCACCTTCCGCGGCGGGCGGCAGGTCGTTGAGGTCCGAAAGCAGGTCAGAGATCTCCTGGTGGGATAGCTCTCGCGTGGGGATGTAAGACAGAAGCTCGGCTCGCAAGGAAATCCGATCATAGCTTCGCGTTGTTTGACGCAATTCCGCGATCAGCCCGCGCCTTGCCGTGTCGGGATCCGAGTTTCCTTTAACCCAGGCCTCAGCGGCTCTCTGACGCTGCCAAAGCGGGCGGGATGGAGAAAGTGCGATTTCATGCAGCTTGACCTGCATTCCTTCCAACGGCGGCCCATCGGCAAGCGCCTGGAGGACGGTCAGCTGCAGATGACTTGTGACTTCGCTGTCCAGAACCGATAAGAAATCGGGCACGAGATCATCTCCAGCCAGGCCACCAAATACCGTAGTCGCATCCCGCGAGGAGAGAAAGAACGGATCTTCGCGGTCAAGGTTGACGAGGATTGCCCTGCGGCCATTCGTGGAAAAGGCGGCTGCGTCGCCATAGGCAAGAACCGTGGCCGCGTCCCGCTCGATCAGTCTCAATGCAGCCTTCTCGTCACGCTTTTGAGAGAGATGCGCCGCAAACCAGGCGTAGAGACCTCGCAGCTCGCTCGGTGCCTTTTGGTCGTTGCCGGTGATGAGCGCACTTGCCCTGCTCAAAGGAAAAAGGGTGCCTGTCGGCTGCCCAGTCACTCGCTCTGCAAGAAAGCGGCCTGCCAAAAATTCTGCGATCGTTCTGTGCGACGGCTCGAAGCTCTGGCCCTCCCCGCGGAATATTGCCGTATCCAGAGAAAAACCCGCCAACTCTGGGTCAATCGGAAGCGATTGGACAATGCAAAAATCTTTCGACCGCGATCCAATGGCAAGTGCGTTCGAGCGCCATAGGGAGCGGGCGCCGGTCGCAAGTAGGTAGAATGATAGTTGCCCTGCTGCATGTACAATATCATCGACCGCTGGCCGCCGATCGGTGACGCGTTCTGGATCATGCTCGTGAGCAAGCACATAAATGGCTCGGTCGAACAGCTCAAATCGCGTGGTCGGCCATACGCCGCCAGATGCGACAGCCGAATGGAGCAGCTGCAAGCTCAAGGGGTTCTCAAGGAAGGCGCCGGCCCCGCGAGCGCGTGCGTCCGCAAGGAACCGCTCTGAATCAGTTTCTCCAAGGCCGGACAAGACAATTTCCGCCTCGGTATCGTCCAGCGGCAGAAGGTGCGCAACTGGGATTGGCTGGTTTTTCGCGGCTCGCCGCATGGCAAGCAAATCAGCGGCCGCACGCCAATCCTCCGCACGACAAGTGAGCCGCCAACGCGCGACCCCGCTTTGAGTGATTGCATTGGCAAGTTGCAAGAGTTTGTCCTTGCCGTTTTCTCCAGCGCGAAATTCGTCCAGCGCATCAAGATACGCCGTTGCTGAGGTCGCAATCGGGATCCCGTTCATCGCCTCGCGGCAGATCAGAAGCTGCCCAACTTCCTGACTCGCCTCATATTCGAGCGCCGTGGATTTTCCGCTTCCTGGCTCGCCGAGCAAGACGAGATGAGGCATGCCACGCAACTCGCTGAGGCGAAGTTCAACGGCTTCGCCCTCAAGCACCACAGAAACGCGCCTGTCTAACGGTGTTTTGCTCATGTATCTAAGGTAGTATTTGTTGCAGTTGTCGATCAACCGATTCGGCTCTTTTCTCAACAACATTTGGAGGACAGTTTTGAAACGCGATATGGACTTGGTTCGGGATCTTCTTTTGCAGATCGAGGAATTCGACCAGGGTTTCGGCGGCGATGTTGAAATTGAAACCGGGGATCACGAGCCACAAGTAGTTGCCGAGCATCTTCGATTACTTCTCGAGGCCAGGCTAATAGAGGGTGACGCAGTGCCCGATGATCAATACGAGTTTGATCATATCGTGCCGACTCGACTGACTTGGTCCGGACATGACTTCCTCGAAAGTGTCAGGGATCCGGAGATCTGGAGAAAGACGAAGGAGGGTGCACTATCCGCGAAAGGCTTTACCCTCGACCTTCTGCGAGACCTCGCCAAGGGCTTTATCAAAAAACAGATTGAAGAGCGGACTGGCATCGCACTCTAAAACGATCCTCGCCCACAACCGCGATCCGCAGAGGGGACGACAAAGATGAAGGTGTTCTGGTCTTGGCAAGCCGATACGCCCGGCGATAGCGGGCGGCACTTCATTCGCAAGGCGCTTGACGCGGCAGTCGAAAAATTGAAGCAAGGCAACGAGATCGCAGAAGCGGCTCGGGACGCCCTTCATCTCGATCATGATCGGAAGGGCTTGAGCGGCAGTCCCGACCTTGCCCCCGCGATCCTTGCCAAAATCAGAGCTTCGCAGGTCTTCATAGCTGATGTGACGTCGATCGGAATCGTCGACGCAGGTGGAGGCAAAAAAAAGGTTATCAATTCGAACGTAGCGATAGAGCTTGGATTTGCAGCGGGAACCATAGGGGACGACAAGATTCTCATGGTGCAGAACACTTTCTATGGTGGCCGCGAGGATTTGCCGTTCGATTTGCGAGGAAAGGCTGGCCCGCTGCAGTTCAGCCTTGCACCAGACGCTGATGCGAACGAGAAGGCGCGTGTGTCAAAAGCCCTTGCTGCCGCGATCACCCAGGCGCTCGTGAGCTATCTGGCTGTCGGTCCAGTTTCCAAGCAGCTTGTTGTAAAACCCAAGCACCGATTGAGCATGCATCCCAGTGATTTCGAGGGCGCGACTCATCTGGCTAAGCTAGATCCGAATGGGCCAAATATGCGGATAGTGAGGTTTAGTTCAGATCGGGCAGTCTACCTGCGTTTCCTGCCGACTGAGCCTTTGCCGAGCCCGCTCACCTCGGCGCGAATGCTTGAACTTGTTCGAATGCAACGCTTGGCCTTGCTGGACCCCGATTGGGCTTCTGCGCAGTCCGCGCGCAGCCCGACCGGTGCGTCGTATTTTCGGATTCCAGCAGATGAAAGGAAGCGGGCCGTCGCCGCGACACAGCTGATGCCAACGGGTGAGATGTGGGCTCTATCGAGCCAGTTTTTCGACCGCAAAGCGACATTCATTGATGTGACCGGTCTAAGGGAACCTCTCGTTCGCGCTCTTAGGAGCTTTCATGCGGTCTATCTGAACGACCTCGGAGGCTTTGGTAACGTGAAAATCGAGATAGGTGCGTTCGGATTGGCCGGACTCCGGTGTCATTGGTCGCCGGAAAAGTTTGACGGTCCGTTCTACCACTTCGCCGTCAATCACGAAGCGACGCTTGCTTGGACAGATGTCGACCGTGAGCGCGAGGCAATCGTTGATGCCATTATCTACAAGATTGTAGAGGAGGCGGGTGTACGAGTCACCGTGCCCTACCAAAACAGTATTGGCTGAAGATGAACGAACGCAGCTTTCTCGACCCTCTAGGATCACGTCTGCCAGCGCTGGAACAGAATCTGCTGAAGTTGCGGTCGGCTCAGATGGTGCTGGTGCTTTTCTATGCCGAGCAGCTCAAAGCAAAGGTGCTGTCGCTCATTCAGGGGACCGATAGATTTCTGGCTCTGACAGGACGGCCAGAACGCGTACCGAAAGGAACAAAGAATCCGGTCGGAAAGTGTCTGGACGCGCTCCAAGCTAACGGCGCACTGTCAGCTGAAGAGAAGGTTGAGATCAGGCGCCTTATCGACTACCGCAACAGTGTAGGCCATGATATCCACGAGCTTGTCGCTGATATCACGACGGAACGTTCGGTCCGTCGGTCGCTCGCATTCGTGCCTGATAGTTTCGCCCGCTATGATTATGAGGCGGTTGAACGTTTGCAGCATTTCCTGAAATTACTGGGTGAGCGGCAGAGAACGCACCATTACATCGAAACTGTCAGTTTTGATGGGCTTCAGTTCCGTAGTGCCGAGCAGGTCTTCCTGAGGGAGGTCGATGTGCTCCGCCGGAAAATTGCGAAGCAATGGGCAGTAAGACAGCTTCAGATCGGTGTCTTGAACGAGGAGATTCGGTCTGTTGTTATCGAAAATGAAGAGACAGATCCGCGTCATCCAGCAAACCAGTATGATGATGGTCGCCTGACCAGACGGGGACAAGAAGCGTGTTATCGTCTGTTCGATCAAGGGCTGTCAGCCACAGCTGTCGCGCATCTGATGGGCCTGAAATTGACATCCGCACGTATTCGGCAGCGGCGCTGGTCGGATATCGGCGGCAAGACGCGCCCCCGGGTGGATTTCTCGAAGCTGCCTGAACGAAAATACTATCGGCGCGTGGACGATTGAATCTTTCGGAGAATTTCGCCCGTTTGAATGCATGTTCAACTCACAAAACGATGAGTGACAGTGTTAATACGACTGTGAGGGCGAATACCGCCCGGAAACACTAAATTATTGAAATGTAAAGAAATCGGAGGGGGCCGTTGGTTCAGATCCCTTCAAGACCACTTTATGGCAAAGCATGCTTGGTTACGGAATGCAGGCAGCAATGAGAACTATTCGGCCTGCAACTCCGATAATGCGATGAATGGAAAAAACGGTTGAAACGTTGGATCGTATTCCTCAGCCATAACGTTCAGCATTGAACGTGCGCTGAACATGCTAATCGCCAAGGCAAGGTCTGGGTTATCGGGTTGCGGGAAGGCCTCATCACAAGCAGTAATGAAATATTGCCTTACATGCTTTACGCTAAGCTTTTCCTTTTGCTTATCAAAGAGGAGCTTCAGCAGCGATTCCAAGTTTAAAGAAATTCGGTCTCCTGTCGGCGGACGAAGAGACTTCTCTAACATAGCTCCTACTGCACGATTGATGCCGTTTTTCGCATAGAGAATGTTGACCCATGCGTCCGGCCAATATGTTTTGAGATGGCTTGCGGAAACTGCATGGTCAACGTCGTCTTCCGTGAGATTCACTCCATGGCCGTACACCATTTCAACGTATCGCTCACACGCCGCCCGATATTTTCTGAGCCCGACATGCGCCCAAACTTGAGAATAATCCAATGTACCGAGAGGCGTTTCGACCTTTCCTATTACGGCGAAGGCCCTCTCATTCTCTATCTGTTTCAGACGCTTATAGCGAACTGATCTCGACTCGAGTCTGTGCGCCGCCATCCAAAACTTCAAATGCTCCAAGGTGCGGAAGGCTATGGGTGGTCTGTAACCATGGTCGATCAATGTTATGAAATCGAGCTTTGTACTGGCTTTTACCAGCGGTACAGATGTGAATGCGGGGAATACGTTCTTCATGCACTTACCTGAATGGCGACGCGATACTTCCTGCTTTTATCTAAGACCAGTTAACAGCGTCTGATTAGGCGGGCTTTAGAAATGGGAAAGTACTGACAGTTCATAATTGCAACCATACGCGGCTATTTGGTTGCAAAAGCAGGATGTTAGCGAAGTTCGAACAGGGGGGCGGCGGTTCGTTATGGCTCAAGGCGACCTGACAGAAAGCACATGTTGTACAAATCGTGCTTGGAGTGAAGCGAATGCCGTCTCTATATTGGTCAAATGCCTATCACTCAAAGTTCCGGGGACTCACACCGAAGCGTTCCTTGAACCGCGATGAGAAGTGCGCCTGGCTGACAAACCCGCAGCTGTAGCCAACCTCCCCGAGGTTGATCGACTGATTTAAATCCTTCGCTTGTCGCAGCATCCGGCAGGACTCCACAAGACGCATCTCCATCACGGCGTCCCCGAATGTCATTCCGTGGCGATGGAAGACGCGGTGAAGATATCCGGCTGAAATTCGGTGGGCGCTTGCAACACCAGTCGGACTTAGGTCCGGATCGCGAAAATGAGCGCGCGTGTAAGACATGAGTCGATCATACATAACCGAGACCAATGATTGACGATCTCTCATCGTCAAATCGCCTTCGGAGCGCGTCTCTATCATCAGACAGACGAGGTCGGTTAGCGCCCGCTCGAGCTTCATGCTGTCGCCGCCGCCATCAAACTTCAGCAGCTGCGCGCCCATTTGCGCGACAACGGGCACAAGGAACGGGTTTGCAAAGTTCCTGGTGCCGCAGATGTCGTCAATCTTGTTCACGCGTGATCGCAGGGCATCGCAGGAAATTTTGAGGGTCACGTTTTCGGATTGGTCAGGCACATCGATCATGTAACCTTCGGCAGAGTTCAGAAGAAAAACGCTTCCGGGCAACACGACCCCTGCTCGTCCGTTTTGTTCGAACGCCATTCGTTGATGTGTGGGAAACAAGAAAACGAAGTTCTCCGACTTGTCGCGTTGTGCGGCAGACTTATGTCGAACTACTTTTTGAGCATCTGCTTTAAAATGCGACAGGCCGACAGAAGGAAACTGCACTTCATAAAGTTCGCCCCGGACTTTGTCGGCCGACAAGGGGACGATATCCAAGTCGTAATACACGGCAGACATGTATTCCTGCCAAGCATTGAGCTTGTTTGCGCTCTTTAGTTGCTCTGTATTGTAGTGACGGACATCCGGCATGATTGGCACCTCCGCCTGAAACCATGAACAGTTGCAATATGACGTAATTCATACGCAAGGAACATGCCGCTTCTGGCGGATGTTCGGCATGAGCCGTTGTGGTTCACTCTCAGGACAAACAGCGGCCTCTCTCAGACAATACGCGGGCGATTTCAGACGATAGCTTTCCCCCTACTGCAAAAAGCAGCATTGGCTCCACATCGGGCCAGCGATCAAAAATCGGGGGACTATTATCATGCTGAAAGACATTTCGCGCCGGACCGTGCTGAGAACACTGTCGGCAGGCGTTGCTGCCTCGACCTTGCCCTCACCGTTCGTGCGCCAGAGCTTTGCATCAGATCCGATATTGCTTGGCTTGCCGATTTCGCAAACGGCGATGGCAGGTGTCGCCGACCATCAGGACTATCTAAACGGCACGACGCTTGCGTTGGAGGAGATCAATGCTGCCGGCGGCGTCCTCGGCCGGGAGATCAAGCCCGTTGTCGTCGATTTCGACGTTTTGTCGCCTGAAAGCGGTCGCGTCGCCATCAACAGCCTCGTCGATGCCAAGGTGCATGCGATGTCCACGGCGTTTACCTTCACGCCTATCCCGTTGGCCGATGCTTCCGCCAGCTATAAGGCGCCATTGCTGTGGGGACTGACACAGCGCGCGATGACCGATGCGCTGGTCAAGAACCCGGAAAAGTACCGCCA
>Ga0075369_10000026_pt1 | contig 41782 bp, 35 predicted proteins | sample EndMethybrTD3034_FD_71400 | JGI IMG/M metagenome (GOLD analysis project Ga0075369, IMG submission 71400) | Populus endosphere microbial communities from Tennessee, USA - Endosphere MetaG P. TD hybrid TD303-4 | ecosystem: Host-associated > Plants > Roots > Endosphere | place: USA: Tennessee...
TTCTTGAAAAAATATTCAGTGGTATGATTGCAAACGATATCAACAGTAATTGGCAAGCATTTCATAATACGGGTTCTATGTTGCAGAGATGTTGGAATAGTTAAAGAAGATACTTGCCAATTTCACCTCACATCGCGTTATAAATAACTTTACTATAGCGATTACATAATTTTTACATAAGATTGGTTACGTATTTGACGTAACCAGTTTTTTAATGCTTGCTGAAATTTACGTTGATAAACTAACTGTGCAGCTTGCTCGCGTGAAATGCTTTGTGATTTTTGTAATTTTTGCGCTCTACCTAACACTTGTACGATATGCCAACCAAACTGTGTTTGGAAAGGCAAACTAATCTGATTGATAGCCAATTTTTTGATTTGTGCTTCAAAAGTAGGATCGAATAGACCGGGGAAAGTCCAACCTAAATCACCACCCTTATAGGCCGATCCTGGATCTTGGGAGTATTTTTTTGCTAGCTCAGCGAAATTACCACCGCGTAATATGTCTGCGCGAATTTCTTTAAGGCGTAATTCTGCTTGTTGATTGTTAAGTAAAGGAGATGTTTTAATTAAAATATGTCGAGAATGTACGGAAGTCACATAGTGGGGGGTTGAATTATCGCCACGTATTTCCAATAGGCGAATAAGGTGAAAGCCATTATCAGCTTGGATTGGTCCAGTTACCTCACCGGGTTTAAGTTTTTGTATAGATGCTTGAAAAATATCAGGTAGATCATTAAGAGGGCGCCAACCTAAATCTCCTCCGGTTAATGGAGGATTAAATTGCTTAGTTTTTTCTATCAATTCTTGAAAGGAAGTTCCGCTTTTTGCTTGTTGCAGTAAAAATAAAGCGCTTGCTTTTATACGAGTTATTTCAATGGTGGAGGGCTTGGAGGGAAATGGAATAAGCAAATCTTCAACATGGTAAGCAGCTCTTTGTGAAGTTGGTTTTGGCATATGCATTAACATATCTTTCGTTTCCTGATCCGTAACAGTAACCTTTGCAGCAACTTCATCTTGTTGTAACTTGCTAATAATAAGTTGTTGACGAATTTGTTGTCGGTATTTTGCATAAGGTATATTTTCTTGTTGCAATTTTTGACGTAATTGCTCTAGTGTTAGTCCATTGCGTTCAGCGATGCCCATGATGGTTTTATCTAAAGAGGCTTCGTTAATTTTCAATCCCGCATTAGCGGCTAATTGCAGCTGTAACTCATTATCTATCATTTTATTCAGTACTTGCTTGCGAAAAATCGCTGCATCTGGAATAAGTTTGTTTTCAGCTAACAACTGTTGCCGCGACATTTCAATGTGTTCGCTTAGCTGTTGTTGTGTGATGACACTGTTGTTAACAACCGCAACGATACGATCTAAGGTTTCAATAGCATATAAAGATGTAGCAGAAAATACACTACTGAGTAAGATAATGAATGGAAAAATTTTTTTAAGGCAGTCCATAATCGCTCATTACTAAAAGTGGGTTGCACTAGACTGAAAATTATCAGTGTAGCCGGGGATATTACTCGTTAAAAAGCTGGTTATATCACTGATGCCTACGGTACTCAAGCCTTTGAGTTGAAATTGGAAATAAACAACATTATTAAATATAGGACTGCTATTTTGATTGAGTGCAAAAAAAGTTCGGCCGGCGACCATTCGAAATGCCCAACAACAACTATCATATTGTAATCCATAGAAAAAGCTTTGCGAATATTTATGACTAAAATTATAGTTCCATCCACCGACTGTGCTCCACTGATGTTTAAGAGGTGTTGCGAAAGAAAAACCTAGTCGATTAAAATCATTTTGATGACTATTTGAGGGCGTTGGCGGTGTAGTGACAAACAGATCACCATAGCGTATGCGTCCATAATTAATATTAAATAATTGATTAGGGCGAGGATGATACTGTACATTAGCAGCCGCATTAATAATGTCATGACTAGTTGGATCCCAGGCAATATTGGCAGTAGTGCTCCATTGTGGATTGACATTGTAATTGATCTGACCTGCAACTGGAGAAAATTTTTCAGTAGGTGAAGTGGCGCCTGGAACTGCAATAGGATTAGCACATAAAGTTCCAGGTACGCTTAATTGTCTTTCTAAGGGACTACATAAAAAAACGCGCCTGTTTTTAAAATAGTATATTTGACCGATACTGGCTCTAAGTTTTTCTTCGCCTGTATATTGATCCAATAACCGAGTAGTGAGTGCATAACTAATTTGGTTAGCATCACCGATACGATCATAACCACTGAAACGATTTGTCATAAAAAGGCTGTCATAACTAAATGGAATAAGTGCACTATCAAAAATAGGGATATTATTTTGATCACGGTAAGGAACGTTCAGATAAAAAAGTCGAGGTTCTAATGTTTGTAAATAAGAATGTTTACCCCATGAAGTCTTACGATCAAAATATAAACCACTATCTACACTAAATAGAGGTGTTGTGCGTTGAATTTCGCTTTTATAGCCTGTTACTTGACTCATTATATTATAGTGCGTCAGACTTAATTGAACGCGCGGAATAAGATAAGCGTCTTGACTACGCATTGGGTAACTGATCGAAGGAAAAAGATTAAGGCGGAGTGCTTGTGGCGGTTTTACTAACTCCCCGGGATCATTTAAACGTTGAAAATAAGTAAGTTGATTGCTGATTTGAACATTAAACCCATGAAAATTTTGCGTGATACTATTTAAATCGATCTCAGGTAAACTATTATAAGGGTTGTTAACAGGCGATTGATTTAAAGGATGGAGTGTTTGATAACGATTAACACTCGTCGTAAAATTCCAAATATCACCGGTATAATTTAACTGTGCTTGTTGTGCAAGTTGATTAATAGCGATGCTCGGTGGTTGGTTAAAGTCCTCTAAATAATAATCATCCCCGACCCAATTAAAATTTACCATGCTTGTCCAACGCGGTGTCCATTGACGTTGTTCTTGCCATGTAAAAGATTTTCTAGCGGTGTTTGGGTAAATTAATGGGTTGGTGTTCGGATAAAGTAGGGGAACCTGGTCAGCAAGCCGAGCCGCAGCCCGGTCATAGGGAAGATAATTGGCAATGATATTCCCGCGACTATAATGAGTCAGGTAACGAAATTGACCGTCTAATTGTACTCCTCGTTTGCTTAAAGCAGTGGGTGTAAATAAAAAGTCATAATTACTTGCCATATTCCAATAATATGGGAAGCCAATACCTATTCCTGATTGTGAAGAAGTTCCAAAATTTGGAAATAAGAAGCCAGATTCACGTCTATCATCAATTGGAAAAGCAAGATAGGGACTATATAAAATAGGCGTCCCGCGAAAATCCAACCAGGTATTGTAGGCTTTGCCACGACCTGTATCACGATTCAATATTATTTTTTTAGCAGACAGTTTCCAAGTTGGGTTAATGGGTGAACAAGTTGAATAAGTGCAATTATGTAAGATTATTAATCCAGGGGAGGTTTGCTCCACACTATTTGCTGAGCCCCAAGCATTAATCGGCATCCTTTCGTTGGTACCCATTAATATAGTGGTATTTCTTAATAAAATTCGATAAATAATATCAGTTAGATAACCTGTTTGGTTATTTAAATTTAAATGGGCTTTTTTAGCTTTGATTAAAAGATTAGGTTCTTGAAGCTTAATTTCACCGAGTAGATCCATATTCGTAATTCTCCCGGTTTTTGGATCACGATAAAAATAAACTTGATCGGCATATAATAAACGGCCTGGTTGCGTGATAATAACATTTCCACTTAAAGTGGAAGTTCCTTCAAATGAAAAATGAGATTGTGCGGCATCAATATGCGTAAGAGTTTGCTGGACTTTACTTAAAGGTGTTTTCGCATAAGCTTGCAAGGGATCTAAGTATTGGCCTTTGCAAATACCTAGTTTACTAGGTATCCAACCTAATTGTTGTGCCATAGTCGATTCTGCCGCCAAACCAGATGAAGCAAAACACAAAAAAACAAAATGAATTAGCCAATGAAGGGCTATGGAATTTTCTTTTTGAGTAATCGACTTCCTTTTTTTTCTATTGTTCATTTATTTTTTTTCGCTCTCTTTCTGGTTCGATCTAGCCGAGAGTTTTAAGGGAGAAAATTGCTTGAGACACAATTATCACCTTTAAAACTTATATGGATAATACGACCGTCAGAAGTTGTTTCAAATGAAGTCCGACAAGAACGAACGATCGTTTGGTGTGTATTCCAAGGCTTATCATAGCTAGAAAAAAGGCTTCCATTATTGGTACGCAAAGGAGTGCGTTTAGGATCAGGGATAGAATACATTGTTTTTTGGGTGTACTGATAGATTTTATGACCATTTGGCAATTGGATCCCTGCATCAGGCTCACCCCATTTGGATATAAGGGTTTGAATATTTTTTCCTTGCCATTTATCGATTTGCTTTTGATAGTTTGCTGTACTAACACAAGCACTTAATAAAAAAAAGAGTACGCAAGAGGTTAAGGTTAAGAAGTAACGCATGTTAGTTTTCCTTATAAATTTAATTTTGATCGTAGTTCAGTTAAGGTAACGGTATAATCTTCAGTATTAAAAATACCTGAGCCTAAAATAAAAGTATCTGCACCCGCTTTGGCGATTTCAGCAATATTATTTTTTTTAATCCCTCCATCCACACCTAAACGAATAGTAGGATTGTGGGTTGAAAGTAATTGTTTGACGGATGAAATTTTGTTTAAAACTTCTGGAATGAAATGTTGTTCAGCAAATCCAGGATTAACAGACATCATTAATATTGAATCTAAATTTTCCCATTGATCATCTAAACAATTTAATGATGTTTGTGGATTAATAGCTAAACCGGCATTACAACCTAAGTGACGAATTTGTTTTAAGTTTTTCATGACATTAGTACTGGCTTCAGGATGGAAAATAATTTGGTTAGCGCCGGCCGCAGCAAAAGCGTTAATTAAATGATCCAGCGGATTTACCATTAAATGCACATCCAGAAAAGCCATAGGGAGATGCTTGCGTAAGGCACTACAGACTAATGGACCGAAGGTTAAATTGGGTACAAAATGATTATCCATGACATCGATATGCAAACTATTTGCACCTGCTTGCAATACCGCAGCTGATTCCTTTGCTAAGCACCCCATATCGGCAGATAAAATAGAGGCAGAAATAATTAAATCGTGCATTATATCCCCTTTGCAGCACAGATACGATCATAAGCAGCCTTGATATTTTGAGTTTTCTCAGTCGCTATTTTTATCATTTCTTCGGGTAAACCTTTAGCTAATAATTTATCCGGATGATGTTGACTCATTTGTTTTCGGTAGGCTTTTTTAATTTCGGCCGGCGATGCTTGTTCAGAGATACCTAAGATAGCATAGGCGTCTCTTAGATTCAGCTGATGAGAAGAATGCGAAGATTGATAGTAGCTTTGTTGTCTCTGACCAGAAGATTGTTGGCGGAAAGCTTGCTCAAAATTAAATAGATGTTCAAAAAAGCTGAAATTCAGTGGTGCAAAACCTAAATATTGACAGATTTTCTGCAATACTTTTTGCTTATTCACTGTGAGATGGCCTTCAGCTAAGGCAGTTTGCATTTGTATTTCTACGAAAAGCTTAAGTAAGACTTTATTTCGATGGCAAGCTTGGACCAGTTTTTTTAAAGTTTCTTCTAAATTAAAGGAAGTTTGTTTACCCTGATTAAAAAGGGCGATAGCCTTTTGGCGCATGCTTTCAGTAAGGCCTAGGCGGCTCATTATAGCTCTAGCAGCTTGAATTTCTGCCTCCGAAACTCGACCATCTAATTTTGCGATATGCCCCATCACTAAGAAGGTGCTATCAAAAAAAACTTGTTGTGCAGCGCTTGGATTGACAGAAGAGAAAGTCCAACCCTGGTTTTGATTAAGGCCACGATCAAACAGGTGCCCAATAATGACGCCTAATATAAGCCCTAGCGGTCCTCCAAGAAGGAAACCAAAAAAACCACCAATGAGTTTGCCCCATATATTCATGCTAAAACCTAAATTCATAAAATTTTGTGTACAAGACTAACAGGATATTATCTTGTCTTAAAGTTGAATAAACGATAAGCTCACCGTGAGAATATTTAATTATAATTTTATTAAGTCATGCGATTCTTATATACAATAATTTTTTATTTATTGTTGCCATTTATTTTATTGCGTTTATGGATAAAAAATCGTCAAATTCCCAACGGTTTGCAATTTTGGTATGAACGTTTAGGCTTCGGTTTACGTCCTTTCTTACCCGGCGGGATTTGGGTACATGCCGTTTCAGTAGGTGAATCCTTGGCTGCGATACCACTAATCAAGCTTTTACAGCAACGTTACCCAGTCATCCCTATTATTGTCACTAATGAAACTAAAACGGGGGCTGAACGTATCCGTGTTGAATTAGGTGATAGTGTCACTCAGCTTTACTTTCCTTATGATTTACCCCTGGTATTAAGGAGGTTCTTCAAGGCCCTACAACCAAAATTGCTGATTTTGATAGAAACAGAACTTTGGCCTAACCTATTAGCAAGTTGCCAGTTGTACCAAGTCCCAGTAGTCCTTGTCAATGCTCGATTATCTGAGCGCTCCGCTAAATCCTATCGACGTATTTTACCGCTCATGCGTAAGGTGTTAAATGGTATCAATGCCATTGCTGCACAGTTTCAAGCGGATGCGGATCGTTTTATCGCTTTAGGTTTTCCAGCTGAAAGGCTGCAGGTTACAGGGAGTCTTAAATTTGATTTGACTTTACCCTTACGTTTGACTGAGCAGGCCCAGCACTGGAGGAAAATTTGGGGAGAAAACCGACCCGTTTGGATTGCTGCCAGCACGCATCCTGGCGAGGAGGAGCTTATTCTTCAAGCTTTTACCGAAGCACGCCGTTTTTATCCTGACTTACTATTAATTTCTATACCACGACATGTGGATCGTGTTCCCCAATTAGAACAGCTATATAATAGTCGAACTTATAAGACTATCAAGCGCAGTGATAGCAATCAGTCTAAAATGCACGATGCTGATATTTTTATCGGTGATACTATGGGAGAATTACTTATTTTTTATGCAGCAGCCGATCTTGCTTTTGTAGGTGGAAGTTTAGTAGAAAAGGGCGGACAAAACCCTCTTGAGCCCGCTGCCGTTGGCTTACCTATATTAACCGGTCCCTATACTTTTAATTTTGCAACCATTACTGAACAGTTAAAACAGCGACATGTGGAAATTCAGGTAACTAATGCTGAAGAGTTGGCAGAACAAGTTATCGCTTTACTATCAAATCCAGAACGACGCCAGCAAAAGTCTGATGAGGCTAAAAAGTTTGTGGCAGAGAATAAAGGTTCTGTGTTAAAACAAATGCAATTAATTGAAAATTTATTGATTTAAGTCGATTTTTTTATGTACTCGGGAATTACACAAGGTTTATTTGTTGTAAAAGCGCTCATTAAACGACCTGGATTATTCCATTATAGTGTTGTTTTAAATAAAGAATTGGTAAAAGATTTAAAAATAGGTTCTAGTGTTTCTATTGATGGTGTTTGTCAAACCGTAGTTTCGATACATGAATACGAAGTCAGCTTTGATGCGATAAAAGAAACTTTAGCCAAAACCACTTTGAATGAACTTTTTATTGGAAGAAAAGTCAGTGTGGAAAGAAGTATAGGCTTTGGTGATGAAATAGGAGGACACGAACTGAGCGGTCATATTTTTGAGAAAGGGACGATAATCGATAAAAAAATCAATGGTGAGAACGTATGTTTATCTGTCCAAACTTCTGAAGCGTGTTTTGCTTTTATAAAGCCAAAAGGTTACATTGCAGTGGATGGTTCCAGTTTAACTATAGGTTTGACGGATAAAAAACAACGTAGTTTTGAAGTGTATTTGATTCCTGAAACCTTACGAAAGACCAATTTTGGCAACAAAAATATCGGGGATAACGTTAATATCGAACCTGATATGAAAACGATGTTGCTGGTTGAAACTGTGCAAAATTACTTTTCCAATATTGATGATCGATTAACAGCGATAGAAAAAAAGTTACAGCATTTCTTAACAAGCACGCATTAAATTTAAAATAAAATAGCCAAAATATCAGTTAATTGTTTAATTATATAAGTTGGATGAATGGCTAAGCAGGATTTTTCATTACCATACCCATATTCAGCCCAACAAGAGTCAGCGCCAATATTTTGTGCAAATAGTAAATCAGCCGGTGTATCACCTACCATTAAGATCTGCTTCGGACTTATATCAATATATTTGGGTTTAATGAAATCGTTATAGGCCATCGGATCGGGTTTTTTTCTCAGTGTTTTTGTGTCGCCAATGATCATTGCAATATATTGCTTTAATTGAAAACGTTCGAGTGCCGTGTTCACTGCAGCAACTGCTTTGTTGCTGACCACAATTAGAATGTAACCTGTTGCAAAAAGTTTCGCTAAAACTTCGGCAGCTTTAGGAAATGGAGCACTCTTTTCTTCACCTTCAGCTAAATAAATGGTTTCGTATGTACTTAATAAGTGATGGATTTGTTGCTGGGTAAGATCGGGACTAAGAATCTCTAAGCTTTTTTCCATGCCTAAGCCTGCACGGATGGTTTCATCGATGAAATCATGATTTGGTATCGTCATATGTAATGTTTCATATGTACGCTTAATGCAGAAAAGTATGGCATTGTGTGTAGCACAAAGTGTGCCATCAAAATCAAGAATAAGTAATTTATAGTTATTCATAAAGCTTTACTTATGTGAGAAGATTAAAATTCACAGCTCCCTATTAAAAGTGTAGCTTGATAAGTTTAATTGGTAAAGCAAAAGAACAATGCGAATAGTAAATTTAGAATCCTATTAGGCTTTGAAAAATTTCTTAAAACCTAATAGTATTATCAAACAATTTTATCTTGATGGGCGTGGTAAAGGAGTTTCTGTTTGATCTGGATTTCGAAGCATTTTTCCTAATTCTTTCCACATGAAGGCTGAATAAGTTTCACCTTTAAAGAAAGCAAAAAATCCCCAAGGATCTCTGTGTTTTGAAAGAATCTTAACTTTATCATGTCTATTCAAAAAATCTTTAATATTTTGTAACGATTCCTTGTTACTAATCATTTTAGACAGCTCTAAGAATATTTCGATTTTATCAGTGGCATCATTTCCGAAAATTTTTGGTTTTTCTAGATGCTGAAGGATTTCACCCATGTTTAGTAGTAGTTCTAGATAGATATCGCGATCAGGGTGTGTATCTCCTTCAAAATGAAGAATTTTTAATTCCTGAGCATTGTCTGGGAATTCTTTCAGAGCTTTTTCATTAGCTAGATTTTGGATGGATGTAGGGCCATAAGGAAAAAGATAGATTTTATTACTAAGTGTTTTTTTACTATCTATAGAATAGATACAGCAGTTAGGGATGACGTTTTCAGTATAAGTATCAGGAATTTCATAACCAAATTGGGTGTTTTTAGTATTTGTTTGATAAGAAAAAATTTTAAAAAAATTTATAATGTTTTTATCCTTTATTTCTTCTCCATCTTTTCTAAAAAGAACTTTATTATAAATGAATTCTGCATGTTGAATTCCTGGAAATAGGTTAAAAATCTCATTAGCGCGTGCAGTTTTATCCATTTTTGCTGGTTTATAGTCTGGATAATGCAAAACTCGTTTTCCGTTAGAAAGAATTTCGGTATTATTTTTTAAATATTCTTTCAATTTATTAAAATCAATTTTTTCAGATTTGTCTTTCATGCACCTAAGTTGCAAATGAAAACTTTTATCAGTCGCATCGGTGGCCTCTAAAATTTGGATGGCTTGATTGTCGAAAATAGCATAAGAATTTTCAGAAAAAAATAAACCAAAATCAATCTTTGGCATAAGCTACCTTATTATCTATAATACTTATATTAAAACCATATCATACACTTTAAATATCGACAACTTGGAAATTTCCTTATGAAAGGTTTGGTCTGGTTCCGTGAAGATCTTCGCCTGTATGATAATTCAGCACTGTATCATGCGGCTCAGCAATGTGAAGAAGGTATTATTGGTGTTTACATCATTGATGCTCATTTTTGGAAAAAACATTCCATGGCTGCATGTCGAGTTCAGTTTTTACTTACTGGGTTATTTGAATTAAGTCAAAGTCTGCAATCAAGAGGTATTTCGTTATTAATTAAATCTGTAAAAAAAACTATAGATATTCCAAAAGTATTGTATCAATGCATGAAAAAATATAAGTTGGAAGTACTATTTTTTAATAAACAATACGAAATAGATGAAAAGCAAAGGGATAAAATTGTTTGTAATTATTTGAATCAATATGCAATTAAATGCAATACATATGATGATCAAGTTATATTGCCGCCGGGTACTATACAAACTAAGCAAGGAAAAACGTTTAGCATTTTTACACCTTATAAACGAGCTTATCTGCAATTACTATTGAATAATCAAAATATCGTTCCGCATTATTCACTGCCTAAATCACAACACACATTAGACATTCGACCCAGTAAAGTTCCACAAAAGCTAGCTAATTTTTCTACAACTATCATTTGGCCGTCCGGTGAAAAAGAAGCGCAGCGCCGGTTAAAAAAATTTATAAAAAATGACTTGTTTAATTATCACAAAACTCGTGATTTTCCCGCATTAGAAGGTACGAGTTTATTATCACCTTATTTGGCAACAGGAATGATCTCACCACGTCAATGTTTTCTAGCTGCTTTAATGGCCAACAAAGGTGAATATCAAGGCAGAAATAAAGGTGCAGCGACATGGATTAATGAATTAATTTGGCGAGATTTTTACAAACATTTATTAGATGCGGTACCACGTTTATCAATGCAGCAGCCTTATCGTTTAGCAACTGAAAGATTAAAATGGCATTATAATGAAAAACAATTTCACGCATGGCAACAGGGTAATACCGGCTATCCTATTGTTGATGCCGGTATGCGTCAATTAAAACAAATGGGTTGGATGCATAATCGTTTACGCATGATAGTGGCCATGTTTTTAACCAAAAATTTATTTTTTGATTGGCGCATAGGCGAAGATTTTTTTATTCGGCATTTGATTGATGGCGATTTGGCCGCCAATAACGGAGGTTGGCAATGGTGTGCTTCGACAGGAGCAGATGCTGTACCTTATTTTCGAATTTTTAATCCGTTACGACAAAGCGAACGTTTTGATCCACAAGGAGATTTTATTCGTCAGTATTGCCCCGAATTGTGTTCATTTGATGCTCGAACAATTCATGATCCTCACCAGCGTGCACCGGTATTAGCTTTAAAAAGTGGCTATCCCAAGCCAATCATTGACTTTAAAAGTTCACGTATGGCTACCATTAAAGCTTTTAAATCACTTTAATACTGACTGGAAATTTTAAAAAATTTCAACTATTTTTTAAATTTCTCATTTGAAGAAGCATTATGCAAGCAAAAAGTAAAGCTAGCATGATCCATTTTTCAGCTTCATTTTTCCTGCTGATAAGCATGTTTAATAACTGCTTAGCACTCCCTAATGTAATGAACGTTGCTATACAAGGTATAGAAGCTAAAAAATTATTTGCTTATTTGACGGGTCCAAAAATACATTCTGATGCAGGAATGAGCAAACAATATTTGCAAGGAATTAATGTGCTCTGCCAATATGTAACAGCACCTATCTCACATAATGGTGTAAATGTCCCTATGGATGATCCCTCTCGGTATTCCTGCATCATGAACTTTGATTACAATGGCTTAGTTGGATCCACTACACTTCCTTAACAGAATTTAAATAATTTCCAACATGATTCCTCAGGTAGAAACCTTTTAACTTAAAGACTTCATTGCTATTATCCCCTACTGGACAATGCATAGAATTTCTAAATCAAATTTTTAAAAAAACTTTTTACTATTTTCGCTATTGGAGGCGCAATGAAATTAAAGACTCTGATTTTAGCAATCAGCATAGGATTAACAATATCTGTTTTGTCTTTGACCCACGCTGGCGAGCTCCCAGCTGCCCCACATCTAAGCACGATAGGCACTGCTAGTATTGACGCAACCCCAGATATTGCAACGATAATAATTGAAGTAAACTATACGGCTAAATACGCAGTTGATGCTAAACAGAAGGTTGATAAACGTATCACGCAATATTTTGATTTTTTAGGTAAAAATGGGATTGAACAAAAAGATATTAATGCAGCCAATTTAAGCACTCGAGCAGAATATGATTATCAGAATGGTTCATCCGAACTAAAAGGATTTCGGGCAGTACGTCAGGTTCAAGTTACTGTACATGAGATTGGTAAACTTAATCAACTATTAGATGGAGCCCTCAAATTAGGTTTAAATGAGATTCAAGCGATAAAATTAGGCGTAGCAACGCCTAGTAACTATCATGAACAAGTGCGTAAAAAAGCCATTCAAAATGCCATCTTACTAGCTACCTCCTTAGCGGAGGGGTTTAAAGTTAAACTGGGACCCATTTATAGCATTCAATATCAAGGAGATAATAACCAATCTCCATTACCAGTTATGTTTCTACGTGCTGAAAACGCATCTACAAGCACCCCATCGCAAACGTACCAACCACAGAGCATTCATTTTAAGGATCAAGTTGAAGTGATTTTTGGTTTGGAAAACCCTATGAGCAGAACAAAATAACAAGTTGCCGCGATTTTTCTGATGTGTCGGAAGGCGCGGACCTCCGACACACCACACCATCGAACTAAAGTAAAAGATCATTGTTCATTTCCCCATTTCAGTTGACGGTATTCGATGTTTTACGTTCTTAAATTTATTTTTTCTGAAAAGACATTGTTTGTAATTGATATTTTTTATTGTAAACTAAAAAAAGTATTTGGAAAATTAAATTTAAAAGAAGGAATTTTTATTTATGAAAAAAACAGCAGAAGTAGCGGTTGACTTAAAAAAACAAGTAGTAAGAAGTTGTTTGGGGGAAATGAATAGTTTTTTTGAAGGAGAAACAATAGCGAGCTCACCCTGTAAATCAACTTTAGCAAGTTTGTCTGTATCTATGCAACAGGCAATTTGTTTCAATCCATTGCCTGAGCTATTAAACGAAAAAAATATATTTAGCTTAGGCGAAAATTTCTTTAAAAAAAAAGCAATTAATGAACTTGGTTGTGATTTAGCAACTGAGTTAATTGTTAATTTTATTCATTTTATACAAAGAAAGTCTTGCCAATTAATTGATTCTAAAGAAATAATTTCTGTAGTACCTATTAATCAAGGGATTGAATCTGTAAGGAAAAATAGTTGCAGATTATCATTAAATTCCAAATTTATTAATAAATTAAAAGATTGCTTATCGAATAACAGGAACATAAATTTAGAAAAACCACAGAATTTCACATTATGTATTGAGGAAATTAATAATCTTCCTTTAGGCGAAAAGATAAAATTATGTGACAATATTTTAAGAGCACTGAATTCAGAGGTTTCAACTCTACAAGTGAATCCAAATAATTATTTTCCATTAAGCATAGCTAACTCTAATGAAACATCTCCACAAAACAACTTTTATAAAATATTAAGTCTGCAAAAAAATTATTCTTTAAACACCAAATCTATTCTATTAGAAAAATTATTGCGCTATCGACGAATAGAGAAAATAGCTTGTACTTCTTTGCAGCGAAATAATAATGCATTTGAAGAAGGTAAGCCGTTAAATGAATTATTACTTAAAGCTTGTTTTACAAAAAATACACAAGTAAAAAATGAGTCTTTGCAAATAGATTTATGTGAAACTTATACTAAAAAAATAAATGAAGAGGATAGAAGTCTTTTCTGCAATAGAACTTCCGAATTCTTTAATTTTTTTAAATCCAGTCGTTTCTATGAAGAAGGTTTTCAGCGACTGCAATTACTTTGTAATAATTTAACAGGATATTTTTTTAATACTTCTGAAGTACACCAAAAAATTTATCAGGAAAATCAATCCAGTATTTTTGAAGAAATTAGAAGCACCAATCAAAGAAATGGAATTACACCGGGTAATTTGCAACAGGCAAATGAGCAAAATCAAAGTAGGGATACAAACCATAGCTTTTACAATAATTCATCTCTATTTGCAATTAATCAAACTAGTTCAAACTTAACCGATTCATTTTATTCTCCTTCCAATAATTTTAGTATTAGTTAAATGTATTGAAATAAATATTCAGAAGAGCCAATACAACAACTGCCAAAAGCTATCTAATTTCATTTCATTAAGCTATATATTCCACTCAAACGAAATGTAATTGTTTTTTAGCCTACAGTTTTCGAAATTATTGCGTTACTTATGTAAGGATGTAAACCTCGCTATATAAAGCAATTGAATGCGCCACGCTTCTGAGTAAACTAATTTGTGTGCATTTAATATTTTAATTATAAGGAAGTTTATGAGTATGAATAACAATCAAGTAGTCCCATGGGATCATCAAAGTGGTGCTGGCCCTTTTTATGCGGTTTTTGCTAGTCAGATTTGGAAAAATGGTTGGTGGGTAGAAGCCGAACATTGCCCAGGCAAATACGAAGAGGATCCGAACCATAATCCTTGGCATATCGATCGCCCAGCAACGAACGAAGAAATAGCCTTAGGAAATCCAACAAGTTGTGATAGTACCGAAGATTGCAGCAAATTAATCTGCAAGGATCCTAAAACAGAAGCGACCTACCAGAAAGTAGGTTATAAAGCAGATGGATTGGGTACCCATCTTTCTTATACTTCAGCGCGTGTCGCGAAATCTGTTTACAATATTTACGAAAAGTCTGAAACAAAACCTAAATTATCTGCTTATATCACCGATTGGTGTCAATATGATGCAAGATTGCAAAATGAAACAGATCCTGCTCAAGCTGGACGTGGTTTTGATCTAAATAAAATCGACCCGAATGCATTTGATCGAATTATCTTTTCTTTCATGGGAATTTGTGGAGATTTTGGAGATAAAGCCGAAGTAATTCAAAAATCAATTGACGGTTGGAATAAGCAAGTACCCACTGCAATGAAAGAGGACACATTGTACTAATGGATCCGTGGGGGGATCTCGCAACTTATACCAATGTAGGTTTAAGCCAAGGACATATGGATTTAACTTATGACAATTACCTCAACTTTTATCAACAAGAAAAAGCAGCAGGTTTATTAGGTGGAATGAGAGAGCTTAAGAAGAAAAATCCCGATTTAAAATACTCGTTTAGCGTAGGAGGTTGGACCTTATCAGGATTTTTCTCTGATATGGTAAAAAATCAAAATATGCGCAAAGAGTTTATCGATAGCGCTATTGATTTCATGAAAAGATTTCCGATGTTTGATGGTATTGATATCGACTGGGAATATCCTGGCGCCGAAGGAAATGCAGGAAATCATGTCGATCCCGAAAACGACGGTAATAATTATGCCTTACTAATTAAAGAATTACGCTCGGCATTGGATGTTACATTTGGTAAAAAAACAAAAACTATCACGATTGCGATGAGTGCTGATCCTGAAAAAATGAAGTTTAGTAACATAGCAGGTTTAAAAAATGCGGGTCTAGATTTTATTTTTTTGATGAGTTATGACTTTTTTGGTACCGGTTGGGCACCCAGCTTAGCGCATCATAGCAATTTACAGAAATCCCAACTCTCTGATTTTGCCGGTGTCAAAGCATTAAATTATTTGGAAAGTGTAGGAATTCCAGCTAACATGATTCATTTAGGTGTGGCAAACTATGCACGTGCTGCAGCAGAAGCTGATTTGAGCGCATTAAAATATAATAAACAAGGTAAGGCTTTGGGTAGTTTTGAAAGCGGTGCTTATGAATTCTTTGATTTAATCAAAAACGTTTTTGATTTAGAAGGAAAAGCTGCTCAAGGTAAGAATGACTTCCATCTTATGACCGATACAGATGCCGATGCCGATATTTTGTATAATCCCAATACTAAACATTACATATCCCTTGATACACCCCGAACGGCAAAGAATAAAGGGGATTATGTTAAAAAGCATGGGTTAGCAGGTTGTTTTAGTTGGTCTGGCGATCAAGATGATGGGTTATTAGCCAATGCTTGCAGAGAAGGTATGGGGTATAAGGTCATTAAGGAAAATTTTCCTATGGACCCTCTATATAATAAAGGTAAAGAATTTAATATGCCTGGAAAATCTAAAAAATAAATAATACTTAAAAAATTTAAGGTATTTAATTTTAAGAGTATCTTTCAGATACTCTTTTTTTTAAAACAACTGCGTTTTTTATAAAACTGACCTAAAAGTACTTTTTTTCTTATTGCTTTTCATCATTTTCTTTTTTTCAGAATAAAAATTTTAATCTATATATAAAGTATTTTTAGTCTTTCTTATTTTTTATATAATAAATAAGATTTGAACCCGATAGAGTGGGTGCTTACTCCTGTCAATCGAATAACGCTAATCAAGAAGCCGATGACAGTGGCCATTAGGATTAAATTCAAATAAAAATTTATGTTTAGGTGGGAATAGAAATGGTAATTATATAACACTACAAAGCTGTGCAAGCCAAAATCAAGATATTCTATGGAGAGAATCTAATGAAAAACTATATTAATTTATCAAATAATGAATGTTTAAATCCCTTGGGAAACGCAGCTAATAGTGCAAGAGTTAATCTCAATCCTTGTTACAATAGGGATTATCAATGATGGATAAAAATTGTACCATAAAGATTCTGAGAACTTTTGTTCGAAAAAATATTCAAGTGAGCATAATATCTGTGATGAATGAAAAATATCTTTTGTAATTTTATAAAATAACTTATATTGTATAATGCACCGGGCAACACAGCCTATTCTAGTAATCTCAAATGCTTATGACCAATAAAAGTAAAATCTCATTGACGGCATAATGTTCCATTTGAAAAAACTGGCCACATCAAAGATCTTTAATAATATCGAGCTAAATGGAAGATATGAATGGACTTGATATAGTCATTCCCACTTTAAGTCAAAACAAAACAGATGATTAGATTCTAATTGACTAAAATGATAATTCCTTATTAAAAATAAATTAGCTATTATGAATAATAATTACAACTTTCAAAATGAATAAAATAGTATGCCGAATATCAAAATTGTAAGTATGGGGAAATATCTTCCAAAAAATAAAATTTTATCATTTGATCTTGATGCTAAGCTTGGGTTGTCGCCTGGAAGCGTAGAAAAAAAATCTGGACTTATTTCTCGACATTTTTCCGAAGCCAATGAAACTACTTCCTTCATGGGCGCAGCCGCTTCTTTGGAAGCAATAAGAAATGCGAATATTGAGCTTACAAGTATAGATGTCATTGTCAGTGCATGTGGAGCAGGTGAACAACCCATTCCTTCTACAGCCTCACTAATTCAAAAACAATTAGGTTTGGGAAAGTCAGGTGTAGCTTGTTTTGATATTAATAGCACCTGTTTAAGTTTTTTGACCGCTATAGATATTCTCTCCTATTTAATTAGCAATGAACGCTTTAAGCGAGCTCTTATTGTATCCAGTGATATTCCATCCGCTGGAATTAATTGGCAAGATATGGAAACATGCACCATTTTCGGCGATGGGGCTGCTGCTTGCATTATTGAGAAAAGTGATGGTTCCAGTCGTATTTTAAGTTCCTTCATGGAAACGCACAGTTTAGGTTCCGATTATTGTCGCTTAGAAGCAGGCGGGACGCGTATTCCACCAGCTCGACCATTCAATCATCGTTATGGTTTATTCTATATGGATGGGAAGAAAGTCTTTAAATTAGCGAGTCAATTAGTTGTTCACACGCAAGAAGTTGTTTTCAAAAAAGCAGGACTAACCATAGATGATATTGATTGGTTTGTTCCACATCAGGCAAGCTTGCTTGCCATGCATCATATTCGTAAAAAAATTCATATAGCTAAAGAAAAATTTGTTGATATTTATGCAACCCATGGAAATCAAATGGCTGCTTCCATTCCCACGGCATTATATACGCTTATTAAAGAAAAAAAACTAAAACGGGGTCAATTAATATACCTTATGGGTACAGGTGCAGGTCTCTCTTCAAGTGGTATGATTATGAGATATTAAAATGCTAGCAGTAGTAACAGGTGCAACAGGTTGTCTAGGAATGGCCTTGTGTCGCCTGCTAAAAGAACAAAAAGAACTTCATGTTATTGGTTTAGGTCGAAACAAAGCCCTTGGCGAACAGGTGTCAGCGCTGGGTGTCGAATTCCGAACATTGGATCTAGAGGATGAACATGCTTTGCAGGAAGTGTGTAAAGAGAGTAGTGTGATTTTCCATTGTGCAGCGCTGTCTTCTCCCTGGGGAAAATTTCAAGCTTTTTATGAAGCAAACGTGAGAGGAACACAACATATCGTTCAAGCAACACCAAAGGGCTCGCGTTTAATTTATGTTTCATCCCCCAGTATTTATTTTAACTTTAAATCTCAATATGATATTAAAGAAGACGCATCTTTAGCCTTTAAAGCGGCTAATTTTTATATTGAGACAAAGCGAGAAGCCGAAAAAATCATTAAACATGCACACTTGAATCATGGTTTGGATGTCATCACTATTCGACCTCGAGGAATTTTTGGTCCTTATGATCGATCGATATTGCCCAGGATCATGGCGCTTTATAAAAGGGGTAAAGTACCAGTTATTGGTAAAGGTCGACAGTTCATAGATATTTCTTATGTGGATAATGTTGCTGATAGTCTCATAAAAGCTGCCAATGCTCCTCCTATTTTTAGTGGAAACATTTATAACATTACGAATGACCAGCCCATGGCTTTGATCGATATTTTAAAGCTGCTCTTTGAACAATTGGAATTAAATGTTCAATTTAAATATTTATCCTATTATGCACTAAAACCTATTGCTCATCTATTTAACCTTATTTATAAATTGCCATTTATAAAATCTGAACCTCCTATAACTCCTTATACGCTAGGCATTATGACATTTGGACAGACTCTTAATATTGAGCGGGCCAAAGCGGATCTGAAATACAAGGCTAGCTTAAGTATCGAAGAGGGCATTAAGCGCTATGTTCAATGGGCCAAGCAAGCATGCTAAGTTTTCAATGGTTCCAAGCAGGATTTTGCAAGCACTATGCGTGTGTTACTTTACAGGGCGGAAAATTTAAAAAATTACGATATCCTGCATTATGTTTTTTTATCCAACATCCCCGCTTCGGGAATATTCTTTATGATACCGGCTACAGTCAGCGCTTTTGTGCGTTAACCTCTTCTTTTCCCGAGTGTATTTATCAATGGATAACCCCAGTCACACAAACCCAAGATTTAAAAGTACAGTTGCAGGCTAAAAATATTAATCCTGAAACAATTAATTTTATTATTATTTCTCACTTTCATTCAGATCATCTAGGCGGTTTAATGGATTTCCCAAACGCAAAATTTATTTGTCATTCAGAGGCCTGGAAAAGCATTAAGCATCTAGGACGATATAGGAGTTTATTTAGAGCCTTTATTCCTCGTCTATTGCCAAAAGATTTTGAAATTAGATTACAATTATTAAATCACCGTCAAACTATAAAACTAACATCTGACATGATACCTTTCGATACTGGTTATGATATTTTAGGAGACGGTAGCTTAATAGTTATTGATTTACCTGGACACGCTAAAGGCCATATTGGTGTCTTATTTCAAGATAACATGGGTAAGATAATTTTTTTGGTCGGTGATAGTTGTTGGCACAAGCAAAGTTTTCAATCACTGCGAATGCCAAGTCTATTAACCTATTTATTTCATGATAATAAAAAAACCTATGTAGATACCATTCAGAAATTACATCAACTTTATTTAAAAAACCCAAAAATAAAGATTATTCCGTCTCATTGTCAACTCTCACTCAACGATCTAGCATAGGATAACTAGTAATGCTATTGACTATTTTAAAACAATATTTAAAAACTCGATGGGATCAGAGAGTGATAAACAGTCAAAAACGTTTAGAAAATTATCAGAATAGACGTTGGAAGGTTTTTAAAAAAAATGTATTGCCTCATTCTCCATTTTATAGAGAATATATTGATAAACAACTAGAAGAATTTCCAATTATAAATAAATCGATTATGATGTCTGAGTTTAATTTAATTAATACTGTAGGGTTGAATAAAGAAAGTGCCCTTGAAATTGCCTTACATGCAGAAGAAACGCGAGATTTTTCTCCCACATTAAATGGAATAACGGTTGGCTTATCTTCAGGCACTTCTGGACAAAGAGGGTTATTTTTAGTAAGCCCCAAAGAGCGTGCTTGCTGGGTTGGAGTTTTACTTGCCAAAATATTCCCTAATTCACTTTTTTATCAAGAATCAATTGCTTTTTTCCTAAGAGCTAATAGTAACCTCTATCAGTCATTAGCGAATTCATCGCGGTTAGTATTTCACTATTTTGATCTAACAGAAAATTTATCATCGCAATATCAGCAGCTAATGAAAATTCAGCCTTCAATTCTTTCAGCGCCAGCTACTGTTTTATTCGAGTTAGCACAAGCTAAGCGACAAGGTTTTATAGATATACATCCTCATACTATTTTTTCAGTGGCGGAAGTGTTGGAACCTGTTCATCAAAGCTTTATTGAGTCCGCCTTTAAAGTAAAGGTAAAACAAGTCTATCAATGCACAGAAGGGTTTCTGGGAATTAGTAACCAATATGGGGCTATACAGCTAAACGAAGAAAATTTAATTATTGAAAAAGAATGGATAGATGAATATCGATTTATCCCTATCGTTACTGATTTAAGGAGAACGAGTCAGCCTATCATACGATATAGATTGGATGATGTGTTAGTTAGGGCGCAACAATCGTTTTCACCCTTTACTGAAATCAGAACAATTGAGGGGCGTGAAGGTGATATTTGTCTTGGGATAAATAGATTCACTGAAAATACCCACCCTGTTTTTTCAGACGTTATCCGACAAGTATTGGCGAAAGTGCGTGTTGAATTAATAGATTATCAAATTAATCAGATAGAACCTCTTTCCTTTGAAATAGCTGTTTTAGCATTATTAAATAAAGAAGAAAGAAAAATAATTGAGCAAAATTTAAATAGCATATTTGTTAAATTAAATTGTAAAATTCCGTATTGGAAATGGAAAGAATTTGAAAGAAAAAAATTTTACATAAAACGCCGACGAATCAGCTGTCAAATTACTTGGCAGGGAACTAGACAATGAATATTCTGGTTACCGGCTCTAGAGCACCTGCTGCTCTAGATTTGATGCGTGCTTTACATAGCCAGGGCCATAAAGTATTTAGCGCGGATTCAATGAGATATCCTTTAGGTCGGTTCTCAAAATCCATTGTAAGGCATGTTATTTTACCTGCGCCTAACCGTAACCCACAAATTTATTTTGATAGTTTAGTTCAGGTCATACAGGAAAATAAGATTGAATACTTGATTCCAGTATGCGAGGAAGTTTTTTTTATTTCTCGGTTTTATAAAGAACTCAGTGATTTCTGTCATTTATTTTTAGATCCACTGGAAAAACTATCTGCACTACATAATAAATATAAGTTCACTCAACTTTGCCAAAATTGCCAGATAAAAGTCCCTTTCACTTGCTTGCTAAAATCAAATGAAGATAAAGATTTAATACCTAATGAAAATATAGTTTTAAAACCAATTTTTTCTCGTTTTGGATCATTTGTCTTAATAAAACCCAATGCAAAACAGATCAGAGAATTGAGCTTGCATGTTCCCTATGTTGCACAAGTTTTTATTCCCGGCATAGAGTATTGTTGTTATGCTATTGCTCATCAAGGAAAGCTACTAACACACGCCATTTACCATCCTAAATATACGGCAGGTTCATCAGCTGGTATTTATTTCGAACCTAAAAAACTAGAATCTATAGATAAATTTTTATATGAATTTATTGAAAAGATTAAATTCACAGGTCAAATTAGTTTTGATTTCATTAATGCTAGTGATGGTTTATATGTGATTGAGTGTAATCCAAGGGCCACAAGTGGTTTACATCTGATAGCTAATCAAGTCAACTGGAAGAAAATTTTTGAAGGACAGCCTCAAGAAATAGAATATTTAAATAAGCCAAAAATGTTGGGACTAGCAATGTTGTTGTATGGCACAAAAAAAATATTTAGCAAAAATAGAAAAAAATTTATTCTGGACTACTGTAATGCAACAGATGTTATACAAACCTCCCAAGACCCATGGATGGAGTTAAAATTGATATTTTCATTTGCTGAATTTTTTTTAAAAGGAATTAAATTGAAAAAATTCTTTAAAAATGTAACTACAGACGATATTGAATGGAATGGAGAAGAGTTATGAACATCCGCTTTGGTAATGATTTTGCCATCTCTTATTTGATGCCTTTAATAGAGAAGGGTAGTAAGCATTTTATTAGTAATGCAGAAACCCAGGCACTATTTTTAACAATCAATGGCATTAAATTTCCAAGCGGTATCAACTATAAGGAATATACGAGTTCTTACGTTTGTTCTATCTACAATGCATTGGTTAGCTATGGCGCTGAAGAGTCACGAAAAATTGGTAACTTAATAATTGAATATCCCATAAGATTCTTAACGGCCGTTTTAAGCTCTCTCCTAAAGTTAGGGAAAATAAATAAAAATATTTTTGTTAACAATTATTTATTGTCGACTAACTTATATCCTGATTGGTTGGGGGAAGGACTAGGGGATTTTACAGAAGCTACAAAGATTAAATATCCTAACCATGCCATTATCTTCCGCTCTTTAAACTATCACACTAACGTCGATCAACTAATTGCTTTTGAAAAAGCGGGTTATATTTTAGTCCCTACGCGACAAGTTTACATTTTTGATAAGAAATTAGGGGACTATGAGTTGAAGCGAGATTTAAAAAGAGATAGAAAAATTCGAAATAAGTCTAAATATATAATTGAAGAGCATGCAAATATCTTTTCTTCAGATTTTTCTAGAATCGTGGAACTTTATAATAAACTTTATTTGAAAAAATACTCAAAACATAATCCGCAATATAATGTGAATATGATTTCGCATTGGCATAGCAATAATTTATTAACTTTTTTTGGGCTTAGAAATTCTGACGGGATATTGGATGGTGTGGTTGGTATATTTGAAAATGAAACGACCGTGTCAGCACCCCTTGTTGGTTATGATACTGCGCTTGCTAAAAAGCTTGGATTGTATCGTCAGTTAATTAGCTTAACTATCGATTATGCGGCTAAAAAAAGAAAAATTTTGAATTTAAGTTCAGGGGCGTCTGATTATAAACTCAATAGGGGAGGGAAGCCATTTATAGAGTATGCCGCTGTTTACACAAAACATTTACCATTTTATAGAAGAGTGATGTGGGAAATTATCCGAATATTGCTTGACAGAATAATTGTCCAAATTTTGAGAAAATATAAATTATAATAATTTTATTCATTCGGAGTTTTCTTTATGAAGCTTAATAGAATAGATTCATTGTCGTTGCGATTACCCTACTTACTTAAATTAAAGTTTAATTTACTATTTACTATAGAACATTTTTTCGGACAAAAATTTACAAATAAGTTTTTATTTGAATCAAGATTAAGACTAAAGAATCAAATAGGTGAACTTTTATCTGTAAATAATTATAGAGGAAAAGGTGTGCCTATAACCGAAATTTCTGATTTATCACCTCAACAGTTTTATGCGTATAATTTCCTTCCAGGTATTCCTGTGGTTTTTAAAGGAGTGGCTAAAAACTGGTCGGCGTGTAAAGAATGGGACTTTGATTACTTCTCAAACAATTTTGGGAAAGAGACTGTGATATTTGTAAATCATGAAATTTATGGAGGTTCATCTAATAAGTCAGATTTTGAAATTTCATCTCTGGAAGAATATATCAAATCAATAAATGACGTAAATGATCAGCGTTATGCTAGATTTCATCCGTTATTGGATAGACATCCTGAATTAAAAGAATATTTGAACTTGCGATGGTTAAAAGAAAGAATGTTGCAGAAATTTTTTAGCGGATTTATATTCAATGTTTTGTTTATTGGAAAGTCGGGTTCTATTACAAATTGTCATAATGAAGGTAATGATAATTTGTTTCTACAGGTATGTGGAAAAAAGAAATGGTATCTTTGGCCGCCAGATTATTTGTATGCTTTTCATCCGAGAGCCAATAGAAGTCCGGCAAAGTATTGTGACATTAATCCAGAAAACCCTCAAATTAGAGAATATTTGGGATATGAAAATCTTGATTACTATGAAACAGAGTTAGAAGAAGGGGACATTCTCTATGTTCCATCTTATACATGGCATTATACAAAAAACATTACACCTTCAATTGGAGTTGGGACTCGTTGGACTTCTTTAAGGAACAATTTTAGGCGATCCCCATTGTTGTGTATTTTAGAATTTCTTAATACAAATCCCTCGTTATTTTCAGTCTTCTCTAATAAAAATGAGTTTGATTTTAATAAAATAATACTTAAGTCTATGGGGTATAAGGACCATGATATAAATCAGAAAATGGGCTGTAAGAATATTCACAACAATTAGAAAAAGAGGTAACTCGATGCCATATCAATTTAATCCACATCGGCATGTTAAAATTTGGCTGAGCAAAGAAACAGATCTATTTATGCCGATTGAAAATCGGATGAATCTTGTAGAAATGCGTCAGACGAATCCTTCTGATAAGATTTATCTAGTTTATGATCATCGATTGCTCTCTAAAAAGGAAGAAATTAATTTACAGAAATTCTGTGTTTGTAATAAAATTACGCCGATTAATGTTGTATCGGATATTGAGCCAAACTGTAAAACAATTCAAGAAAAGGAATTATTGGATTGCTATCAAAAGGAAATAGCGGCCATAGGGAAGGGTGGTAATCTTGCTGCAGCGAGTGATATTTTGCGTTGGATTGGAGCAGTCTATAATTTGGGGACCTATACTGATTTTGATATTAAAGTTGACACTCACTTACTTCTTAATAATATAAATGTAGATTTCCCACTTCTCTTAAATATAGGTAGTGTTTCTATTAGAGGAGCTAATATCCTTAGTCTAAATAATGATGTCATTGCTGTAGTGAATTCTGATGCTGCTCTTAATAATATTCAATCTATTCAAAACGGCATTCTTAATTCTTATCAAAACCAGGAGAAAAATTTTTCTTACAGCACCTATCTTGATAATTGCATTAAAAAAATAGGGGAAGTGATCCCTATTTTCTTGGTTAATTTTCTAAAAAGTTTAACTAACTTGCAGATCAATGCTATGGCCGAATTGGATGCTATACAAAATGAATCAAAGGAGAAGTGGTTAACCCCCATAGATATACGTGCAAAATTAGAAAATGAGAAAAAGCATCTATCAGAAGAATTTAAAAAGCGTGTCTTTAGAGTTTTGGGATTAGCTCCTGAAATTAAGGCAGAAAGTTTGCGTATTTACTTTAAGAATAAAACAGGGTGGTTAGCATGGCTTACCATGCCACAGAATGAATATAATGCGATGCGTGAAAGAATATTTTTTGATGATAATACACTTTGTAATATTATGGTTGAGGAGGTATATAATGCGCTATATATGCAAACTGTCATTGCTTCAACAGGCCCCTCAGTGGTATTACCGGCGCTTTTTAAGGAGCACTCTCTTAATGCAGATACGCTACAACCCTATACTTTTAAATATTATGGTTTGGAATCGGCTTTTAAACTAGACAGTGCTTTGCCTTTAGGGGCTTCATTTTGTAAGGCAATGGCAACCCTTGCGGCTTGTGATAAGCCTAGTGAAATAAGACATCTTTCTTGGACTAGCCGTGGACATGCTGCTCAAAAATTACGAGAAGAATTAATAAAAACAGAGTTTGATAAATTACCTCAGGAATTTTTGGAACTAAAAGAAGATATTCAATATCATATAACAAGGATCGAAGCGGATTTAAACGGTACCTTTAGTTTTTATAGAGAAAGTGCAAGGCACGCTAAAATTAATGCTCTAAAAAAAATTTTAAGTGCTTTGGATGGTGATCATAATAAGTTGCTTGATGTAGAATCTTTTGCCAAAGAACTACAGGACTTCGACAAAAAATATCCAGGTTTTGATGCTTCTTTATGGAAAAGTAAAACTCAAGCCTTAATAGAGAAGTTTAAAAAGAATATCTTTTTTGCCGTGAGTTGTGAGAGGTCGGGCATGGGTAAGGTTATGCTAAAAAGAGAATCTTCTAGCGAAGACTCTCTGCCCATTGCAAGCCTACTTACTTCTTGAAATTCTTTTTGGTGCGTTATTTGTCCTTTTTCATTGAGTCTAATGATCAAGCTTTCCACCCGTTGGTCTGGTAATAAACTGAAAGAAAAACATGAAGAAATTATTTCGTTATACCCTGATTACATCATTATTTATTGGTCTTTAAATTGGCACACCAATTCGCGTAAGAATCTTTTGAATTTTTATGAAAAAAAGAGGTAAGTATTTAATTTTACTGGTGCGCCCGGAGGGACTCGAACCCCCGACACCCAGGTTCGAAGCCTGGTACTCTATCCAGCTGAGCTACGGGCGCATTCCCAAAAGAGCTTGGCATTCTAACAGTTAATAACTTAACCAGCTAGTTTTTGTAAACTAACAATCGTAGATTAATTTTTTAAACACTATTGATGGTACCATAAGGGTGTTGTGGATAAGCTGGTAATTCCATATTATTTTCAACCTGTTTAAATTTAAAAAAATCATAAATTTTACGTAGTACATTTTGTTGGAATTCTTTGATTTCCTCCTCAGAATTTAAGTTTTGAACTTCAGTTTGTAAATTCTGTTTACAATTTTGTATAGCCCTATTAGGCAGAGCATTTTTGACGAGTCTATCAGCTAAAGCTGATATTTGCGGAAAATTAAAAAAGAATACTGAACCTAAATTACTAATCCAATTTAGGGTTTCAGCAATAGGCCCAGAGTATCCCATTTCTTTTAGACTATCTGCCATGGCTTTGTGTGTGGTAAAGCCGGAGAATAATGCAGGCAATAAAAATAGTACTGTCAGTAAAGAAGGTTTTTCTAAAGACATCAATTTTTTACTGGTTGAATTCAGTCCTTTAATAGAAAATCCAGCGCCAGGTATGCCGTTGCCAACAGCTGCTATTGATCCTAATACTATGCTGGTTGTTTTATCTATATTCCAAGCATTTTCTACTAAATTTTTCATACCGAAATAGCTTATTAATATATAAGCTACAAATTGTGGAAAACTTAGTACACCGATAACTGCATTGAGAGAATAATGAGTTAGTTTAAATGGGTTGATTATACTGTTGAGATGAGCTTCTGTTTTTTTCTCGGCAGGTAATTGCGAAAAACTATCAATAGCCTAGTTAATTTTTGCAATTAACTCTTTTTTTGTGTATCAATATTATTATTTTTTATTAGGGAGGAGGCATTTTGAATTAATTCTAAAGTACCTACTATATTCACCCAGATATTTAGAAAAGCAGGGCCGGCTTGTAACGCCATCTGTGTATTATCCACATACTCCTGTTTTTCATCATCATATATGTTCATGAAAAAATTAGGTGCTACACAAGCAATAGAAAATAGTGTTGCTGTGATATATTTCCAAGGCATACTACGAAATTTGGGCAGTTCAGCAAAACTAAGAAAACTTTCGTAATTAAAAATGGAATTCGTGATGCTTCCACCCAATGCGGCAGGGTACTGAAGAGTGCTGCTAACAGCGGCAGCCGCACTATAAGAGGATGGCCAATACATATAACCACTAAATGCTGATACGCCCGCTAAACCTATTTTTTTATGGATTTGATGGGATTTCTTTTTAGTTTTTGGAAAAAAGAAGGAGAATTAGTGTTTGTTGAAATAGGAAGTAAAGGCTCAATTTCATCAGTTGGTATTTTTTTTAACCTTGGTAAGGAGTGAATTTTTTTCTTGAATAATTAATTATAAGAAAGAATAATTAATTATTCGTAAACTAACAAGAAATTAATAAAGAAAATTTTATTAATTACAATTTAAACGGAGGATCAATACATGTCTTTTTTCATCAAGACCCGCAATTTGTAATGATTTCGTATCAATAAGTTTGAAGTCTATATCCAGTGTATTAATCTCTTCCTTGGGATATTGTCCTTTCATTGCTAAAAAAATTCCATTTTCGCAGCATAAATGTCTTGTTTTATGTAAAAATTCATTGAGCCGGCTAAAGGCCCGACTTACTATGCTATTAAAGCAATTTTCAGGAGAATATTTTTCGACGCGCAAAGGAATAATGTCTACGTTATTAATCATTAAAGTCTGCATGACATGTGTTAAGAAACGGGTTTTTTTTCCGTTACTATCTAATAAGGCAAAACGATAATGAGGATGAGTAAGCGCTAAAGGAATGCCTGGTAAACCAGCGCCCGTACCCACATCAAGAATGCGTGGACCTTGTAAATAAGGACTAATAGCAAGACTATCGATAATATGTTTGGAGAGCATCTGCAAAGGATCGCGAATACTGGTTAAATTATGTATTTGGTTCCATTTATGTAGTAGCAACACATACTCAACTATTTTTTTGCTAGTTATTTCATTAATACTGAAATGATTTTGGCTTAATTGATTTAATAGTTCGGCATGTAATTGTTGGAAAGCGACCATTAGATTTTCCACATTAGTTGCATAAGCATTGGTTTATAAAAATGTTTCTAAGCCATAAACTAATTTTTTTAACGATAAGACTTTTTTGCAAGCCAATAATATGCCGGGCATAAAGGCATTACGGTCTATCGTTTCATGGCTGATCACCAGATTTCCACCGAGATGACCAAATATCACCTCTTGTTTGGCGAGGAATCCCGGTAGCCGTAAGGCATGTATCGGGATTTGATCTTTAACGGCACCACGTGCCCCAGCTAATGTTTCATGAATTTTTTTAGCGCTAGGTTGTTTTTTTCTGGCAGAACTAATTAATTCAGCTGTTTTTATAGCGGTTGCAGAAGGAGCATCCAATTTATTTTCATGATGCGTTTCGATAATTTCGGATTCGGGAAAATACTGCGCGGCTTTTTCGGCAAAGCGCATCATTAATAAAGCTCCGATACAAAAATTAGGTGCAATGATTCCGCCTAAATTTTTCTCAGCGCAAAGATTTTGAAATTCTTGTATTTGTTTCGGAAGTAAACCACTAGTACCGATAATAGGATGAGCACCGGCTAAGATAATATTTTTGGTATTTTCGTATACGACGGCTGCATTGGTGAAATCAATGACAATATCGGCTTTTGTAGTGAGGATAGCTTTTTTTAGGTCATCTTTATTGTGTGTTTCTCCCACTAAGTCTAGCGTTTTATCTGCATGAATAAATTTAACAGTGGTTTGCCCCATACGGCCCGCGGCGCCGTTAACAAGAACTCGGATAGACACGATAAATTCTCCTGTTGTTGCAAGGGGTGAGAGTGACTATACTCTATACTTCGCACTTGAATTTTTGTTTGTGTTGCCGTTCAACTCGCAATCCTCATGTAACTTGAATAAACGAAGCTTGCTTCATTCTCGCGGCGCCTTGTCAAAAATTCCACTGCTATGAGTATATATTTTATGAAATTATCTAGTAAAGCAAATCTTTATCTTCTTTTAGCAACTTTGATGTGGGGAATTACTTTCCCACTGACTCGAAATGCGTTGAATGAAGTTGATCCATTTGTATTTGTAAGTTTACGTTTTACTTTAGCTACGTTAGTTTTGTTGCCTAATGTCTGGATTTTGCTTCAAAATACAACCCGAACTATTTTGCGGGGCAGCTTAATCATTGGTGTTCTGAATGCGGGAGCTTATCTTTGTCAAACCATCGGTTTGCAGACAGTGCATTCCTCGCGTGCGGCGTTTATAACGGGTGCAAGTGTTATTTTAGTGCCCTTTCTAGCGCCATTGTTTAAATTAGAAAAACCGAGCAGCTTGGATTTGCTGTGTGCAGGCATAGGATTTATAGGTCTGTATGTCTTAATGGATATCAAGCACCTTTATATAGGGCATGGAGAGCTATGGGTTTTTTTGGGTGCTATCTTTTTTTCTTTACAAATTACGTATCTACAACGTATTAACCAATTAATTGGCGACTACCAATTATTAGCTTTTTATCAACTTTTGTTTACAGTACCTTTTGTATTTTTATTTACTAAAGACCATTCTTTTATTGCTGCTTTGCAACCGCAAGCTTTAGTGGACATCTTATTTTGTGCTGTATTTGCGACAAGTTTGGCGTATTATTTACAGAATAAATATCAAAAATTTACAAGTGCCCCCAAAGCGGCGTTGATATTTGCTTTAGAACCGGTATTTGCTAGCCTATTTGGCGTGCTAATTAATCATGAAATGCTAGCAAAAACCACAGTAATTGGTGGTTCTCTATTGTTGTTAAGTTTAATCCTTCCAGCGATAGTGAATATGAAAAAAATCTGATCATTTCATCAAATAATAGGTAATAAAATGACCGAAGTAAAATCTACCTTTCTTAAAGATTATACCCCCCCTACCTTTTTAATTAATACGGTTGAATTAACCTTTAAGTTAGATGAAAATTTGACACAAGTTAACTCACGTTTAATGATTATTCGTGATTCCGCACCCGAAAATAAAAATAAATCGCTGATTTTGCAGGGCGATAATTGTGAATTAATTTTTATTAAACTCGATGGTCGACCTTTATCGATTAAAGAATATCAACTTAAAGATCAGGAGTTAGTCATTCCTCAAGTACCCAATCAGTTTAGTCTTGAGATTGAAACTAGAATTAAACCTAAGGCAAATACAGCATTAAGCGGATTGTATGTTTCTCGAGGAATTTTTTGTACTCAATGCGAGGCAGAAGGTTTTCGTCGTATTACTTATTTTTTAGATAGGCCTGATGTATTAGCGCGCTATACGACTACTATTATTGCTGACAAAATAAAATATCCCATTTTGTTGTCTAACGGAAATAATATCGCAGCGCAAGATTTAGAAAATAATCAGCATTCTATTACTTGGGAAGACCCTTTCAAAAAACCGAGTTATTTATTTGCATTAGTTGCAGGTGATTTAGAATATATACAAGATGAATTTATCACTCAATCGCATCGAAAAATAAAATTACAAATTTTTTCAGAAAAGGGTGAGAAAAATAAATGTCATCATGCGATGGAATCGTTAAAAAAAGCCATGCGTTGGGATGAACAAGCTTATGGTCGTGAATATGATTTAGATATATTTATGATTGCTGTCATCGATGATTTCAATATGGGTGCAATGGAAAATAAAGGACTTAATATTTTTAATGCTCAGACTATTTTGGCGGATCCGAATTCTGCGACCGATGCAGATTATAGTTATATTACTAAAGTGGTGGGTCATGAATATTTTCATAATTGGACGGGTGATCGGATTACCTGTCGTGATTGGTTTCAATTAAGTCTTAAAGAAGGATTAACCGTTTTTCGTGAACAGGAATTTAGTGAAGCGATGGGTAATCCGGCAACTGAGCGGATCAATACCGTAAGACAATTAAGAGCGATGCAATTTGCAGAAGATGCAGGCCCTTTAGCACATCCTGTGCAGCCTGATTCTTATATAGAAATCAATAATTTTTATACTATGACCGTGTATGAAAAAGGGGCTGAAATCATTCGTATGATGAAGGTCTTAGTCGGCCCAGAATTATTTCGTAAAGGTATGGATGATTATTTTACTTCTCATGATGGACAAGCCGTTACTATAGAAGATTTTGTTAAATCAATCGAAAAAGGAAGTGGTTATGATCTGCAACAATTTCGTCGTTGGTATAAGCAATCCGGAACACCTGAATTACAGATTGATTATCATTATTCATCCGAAGATAAAACATTTGATTTAATTCTTAAACAACATTGTCCCGCCACACCTGGCCAACCGACTAAAAAACCTTTTTATATTCCTGTGGTGATGGTGTTATTAAATCCGAATGGCCACCCGATTAATTTACAACTAGTCGGTGATGCGGTATCAATGGGAACACAATGTACATTAAAGCTGAGAGAATCTGAGCATGTTTTTCAATTTGTTAATGTCGATGCTAAACCTATACCGTCTTTATTAAGAAATTTTTCTGCTCCTGTAAAACTGAAGGTTAAATATTCTGATGAAGATCTTGCATTTTTAATGCAAATGGATACCGATGGTTTTAATCGTTGGGATGCAACACAGGAATTAGCGAGCAGAATAATATTAAGTCGTATTCAATCCGGCGCTATAGAAGATCCAGCGGTTAATCAGCTGCTTAAGGGCTATAACATTTTATTTGCTGATGAACAACAGGATAATAAGGATTTATTGGCAGAATTATTAAGTTTACCAAGTGAAGCCGTTTTAGCTGAACAAATGCCTATCATTGATATTGATGGAATTCATGAAGAAAGAGAATGGTTACGTTTCCAGTTAGCGAAGAAACTCGAAAATAAGCTTTTTCAGACCTATCAAGCTTATCATGACTTAAAACCTTATGTATTTGATAAACAATCCGTGACGAATCGCCGTCTGGCCAATATCAGTTTGAATTATCTTATGTTATTGCAAGATCCGAGTGTGCATCGTTTATGTATCCATCATTACAAAAATGCTGATAATTTAACGGATCGAATAGTGGCATTAAGTGAAATCGTTAATCATAACTTATCGCAAAGGGATCGTTATTTAAAAGAGTTTTATCAAAATAATTCAACTAATTCTTTAGTGGTCTGCAAATGGTTAGCGATACAAGCCCGAGCGCCATTGCCGGATACGTTGCATCAGGTTAAAAAATTGCTTAAACATCCAGCTTTTGATTGGAAGAATCCCAATAAAATTCGATCGTTGATTGGTGTTTTTTGCTCGGAAAATCGTAGGCAATTCCATGATCGTTCGGGTGCAGGTTATTTGTTTTTAAGTGAACAAATACAGCATTTGGATCCTATTAATCCTCAGATAGCCGCCCGTTTAGTAAAACCGTTTACACAATGGAAGCGTTTTGATAGTGATCGTCAGGCTTTGATGCGAGAGCAATTAGAAAGGCTAATTAAATTACCGAAACTTTCCTCTGATGTGTATGAAATGGTGAGTAAAAGTTTGTTATAAACTCTTCGCACTTGACATTGTCTGTGTTGCCGTTCAATTCGCAACCATGGTTATGATATATCAGAATTACTGGCATGGACACGGCACTTGCCAAAAATTCAATTGCGGTGAGTTATAAACTATTTTGTGCTTTCACAAATTAAGAAAATGTTTGAAGGTTAAATGGTCTGTTTAGCTAAAAAGATTCCCATTAATGCAATTAGGATACCGATTATTTGACTTAACCCTAAATATTCTGAAAAGAAATACCAACCTGCCATTGCTGCGACCATCGGTTGAATAAGCAGGGCGGTGGATGAAAAGGTAACAGGTAAATAGGGCAAGGCATAAGCAATTAGTCCTTGCCCTAAAATATGTGCAAACAAGGCTAAAGCAAATAAGATGATCCAAGCCATTTCTGTTTGCGGCATGGCAAGTTCTCCAGATAGGCCTGTGATGACCAGCAAGGTAAGCATACTGGCAAACGTTGAGATCGCCATACTCGCAAAGGCTGTAAATTTTTTGCGTGCGCGATTGAGTACTAATAAATAACCGGCATAAAAAAATGCAGTGATAAAGGCTAATCCATCACCAACACGAATATCCTTGTCCATATGCAGACTCGGATGAATTAATATCCCAATCCCTAAAATGGCTAATAATAAGCCAATAACCAATGTTTTTTGTGGAGGTTTACGTAAAACAATCCATCCCCATAAAGCAATAATAACGGGTGAAAAGTTAGCAATTAAGGTGGAATTAGCAATGGTCGTATATTGAATAGAAAGATGCCATGTGGCTAAATCGCCACCAAATAAAACGCCAGAAAATAATAGCCAAAGATAGTCTTTTAACACCGGCGCATGGTTTTCATCGGGACGAGTATAACCTTGACCAATGGAAAGTAAGGTCAAAATTGGGAAGGCAATCGCTACTCTCCAGAATCCAGTCGCAATCGGGCCTACTTCGCTTAAGCGGACAAAAATAGGTGCAAAACCTATCGCTACAGCGCCTATCACCAAATACAATAGAGCAATTTTACGTTTTTTTGCTGAACCGATTCTTTTTAGATCTTTGACCATAAATTGAGCTCCAATAAGAGAAACCTATGTTTATTTTTTTTAAATTAACCAAAGAAAAATAGGTTTCTGCTACTTCAATTAAAGCATAGTTTATGATGAGTGTGACTGATAAGTTTTATATCAACTTGCTTCGACGTGTAAGCAAGGGGGATTTACTGCTAATTTCCACTAAGTTCTAAAAATATCGTCTATGATAGGAAAGTGTACATAAAGAAAATGTGTAGACAAAATAGATTAAAAATGGACAGTTAAATGTGGGTTTTTTATAGGAGCTGTTATCAATTTGCCATGATTGCCATGATGTTGGGTAGTCTCAGTGCTTGCCTAGTTGGGCCTGATTTTAAAACCCCTGAGCCCCCCAAGGTAAATCATTATACAAAACCTCCCTGGCTTTGTAGAACTGCCAGTGCACCCGGGCATGGTGGTGCCTCACAACAATTCATTCAGACAAAAGCCATTTCCGCAGAATGGTGGCGTTTATTTCACTCACCTAAAATCAATAAGCTGATTTGTCGAGGTATTGCGAATAGCCCTAATTTAACAGCCGCTAAAGCAACATTACAAGAAGCACAGCAGAATTTAAATGCAGGTATCGGTAACGGTTTGTACCCTAATATAGGGGCTCAGGTGACCGCACAACGCGGATCAAATACTGGCTTCTTTAGTTCTTCTAATGGAACAAGTTCGGTAGCGTCCAGTGGGATACCTTCGTCAGTCTTCAATCTATTCAATGCTTCACTTAATGCTTCTTATTTACTTGATTTTTTTGGAGGGATTCGTCGACAAATACAAGGTTTAAAAGCGCAAGTAGAATACCAATATTTTGAACTCAGGGCAGCTTATTTAAGTTTAACGTCTAATATTGTGACAACGGCAATTACTATCGCTTCATTACATAAACAAATTTGTGTTACTAAACAATTGATCCGTGAACAAGCTGAACAATTGGCGATTATAAAAAAACAATTTGATCTGGGAGGTGTTTCGAAAATTGATGTCGTTGCCCAACAAACACAATTAGCACAAACTCGAGCGACCTTACCCCCTTTAGAGAAAAATTGGGCCCAGACACGCCATTTGCTTGCTATTTTAGTAGGGGCTTTTCCTAGTCAACGCTGTGTAATTCCATCTTTGGATTTAGACGAACTGCACTTACCCACTACTTTACCTTTAAGTGTTCCTTCTGCTTTAGTGCGACAAAGACCTGACATACGTGCTGCCGAGGCATTATGGGAAGCAGCTAACGCACAAGTGGGTGTAGCCACTGCTAACTTATACCCACAAATAACAATCAATGGTTCATGGGGAAAATCTAATACTGTCGGTAGTAAAGTATTTGGTTCGCAAAGTAATTTATGGAATATTGGAGCTGGATTATTTCAACCATTATTTCGCGGCGGTGCTTTACTTGCTGAACGTCGCGCAGCGATTGCGGCTTATGATGCAGCCGCTGCCCAGTATCGCGAAACTGTGTTGCAGGCTTTCAAAAATGTAGCAGATACTTTACGAGCTATAGAAGCGGATGCTCGGGAAATGCGAGCACAAAAACAAGCTGAAACAGCCGCTTATGCTAATTTATATTTGGTGAAACAACAATTTCGTTTAGGAGGAGTCAGTTATCTGTCTTTATTAGACGCACAACGACAATATCAGCAGACGCGCATAAGTTTAGTACAAGCAGAAGCGAGTCGCTATGCTGATACAGCGGCTTTATTTCAAGCTTTGGGGGGTGGATGGTGGAACTCGAATTGTCAGTAGAGGATCACAGCCATGCATAGGTTAAAAAAATATTTCAATAGACCTATGGTTATTATGTTGGTTAGTGTCGGTGTACTTTTTATTCTGGTTTTTGGATACCAAACGATTAAGCACCTTATTATTCGACATGCAATGCAAAAAAATACCGCGCCAGTGGTGACTGTTTCGGCTATGCGTGTTGCCTATTCATGGTGGCAACCCAAGATTTTGACCTATGGCAGTATGCGAGCTGTGAATGGTGTCTATGTCACCACAGAATTAGCGGGTTTAGTCCGCAGCGTTTACTTAAAACCAGGTTCCGACGTTAAAGAAGGAGATGTTTTAGTACAACTTAATGCTGATTCTGATATAGCGCTATTACATTCTTTACAAGCACAAGAGAAATTAGCTGAAATTGTTTATCATCGTGATAAAGCCCAATTTGCAGTCAAAGCCATTAGTAAAGCCGTACTGGATACCGATGAACAAAATCTAAAAAATTTAACGGCACAAGTTGCACAACAAGAAGCTATTGTCGCTAAAAAAACCTTAAGAGCACCTTTTACTGGCCGTCTAGGTGTTTCAACGGTGAATGTAGGTCAATATCTTAATCCGGGTGATCAAGTAGTTCCTTTGCAAGCCTTAGATCCCCTTTACGCAGATTTTTTTATTCCACAACAAAAGTTAGCGGAATTACATGTAGGTTCAACAGTAAATATCAAAACAGACACCTATCCTGACAAAGTTTTTACTGGAAAAGTAACTACTATTAATCCTATTGTGGATGTTAATACCCGAAATGTGCAGATTGAAGCGACTATTGCTAATCCACAGTCTGAGGTATATCCGGGTATGTTTGTCTCAGCTGAAGTACTGACCAATCCAATGAAAAAATATCTTACGCTTCCACAAACGGCGATTAGCTTTAACCCTTATGGAGAGATCGCCTTCATTGTGCAACAAAAGGGCAAGGATAAAAATGGAAAACAACAACTTAGCGTACTACAAACCTTTGTGACAACCGGAGAAAAACGGGGTGATCAAATTGCAATTTTGGATGGCTTAAATGAAGGTGACATGGTTGTTACCAGCGGACAACTCAAACTTAAGAATGGCAGTAGCGTTGTGATTAATAATTCAGTGGTACCGAATAATAATCCAGCACCTATCGCAATTGATGAATAAAGCGGCGGAAAGGAGTCTTTAGCTCATTTTTTAAAAATTGAGCTGATTTTAGTTTAAGGATAGCGGTTTTTATGCGCCTTACGGATATTTTTATTCAGCGGCCGGTGTTAGCAACCGTGATTAGTTTATTAATCTTGGTGTTAGGCATACGTTCGTTAACATTGCTGCAAGTTCGACAATATCCTTATACTGAAAATGCTGTGATAACGGTTTCAACTGTTTATACTGGCGCAGATCCTGCTTTAATTGCAGGATTTATAACCACCCCTTTAGAAAATTCGATAGCTCAAGCACAAGGAATTGATTATTTAACCTCAAGTAGTACCCAAGGGAGTAGTTCAATACAAGCTAATTTATTGTTGAATTATGATCCTAATAAAGCATTAACCGAAATTAATACCAAAGTAAATGCCGTTATTAATCAGTTGCCTAAGCAGTCTCAACAGCCGACGTTGAATATTGCTATTGGCGAAACCATCGATTCGATGTATATCGGATTTTATAGTCCTAAATTAGCCAGCAATCAAATTACCGATTATTTGATTCGAGTAGTACAGCCGAAATTCCAAGCAGTTAATGGCGTACAGCAAGCTGAAATCGTTGGTCAACATTTATTTTCACTGCGGGCTTGGTTAGATCCGGCCAAACTAGCGTCCTACGGTTTAGGTGCCGATGAGGTGGCCGCTGCTTTAGCTAATAACGATTTTGTTGCGGCGGTAGGGCGTACTAAAGGTGATATGGTGACCGTTGACTTGACCATCAATACCAATTTAGACAGTGTCGAAAAATTTCAGAACTTAATTGTTAAAGCGCAAAATGGTGCCATCATTCGTTTAAAAGATGTTGCCAAAGTGACTTTAGGTTCGCAAAGTTATGATACCTCGGTAAAATTCGATAATAAACCCGCGGTTTATATAGGGATCAAAGTAGCGCCGACGGCCAACGTGCTTTCCGTTATAAAAAATATCCGAAAAGCGATGCCAGATATAACTGCACAACTACCACAAGGCTTAAGTGGAAAGATTGTGTACGACGAAAGTCGTTATATCAATAGTTCTATCCATGAAGTGATGACCAGTTTGATAGAAGCCTTAGTGATTGTTACATTAGTTATCTTTTTATTTTTGGGTTCTCTTCGCTCAGTAATTATTCCAGTGATTGCTATGCCCCTATCCCTAATAGGGACATTTTTTATTATGTTGTTATTGGGTTATACAATCAATTTACTCACTTTGTTAGCCTTGGTATTAGCCATAGGTTTGGTTGTCGATGATGCCATTATTATTGTAGAAAATATTTATCGGCATATCGAATCGGGTCAATCACCTGTCCAAGCGGCTATTAAAGGTGCACGCGAGTTAGCTATTCCTATTATTTCAATTTCTGTGGTTTTAATTGCAGTTTATGTACCAATAGGTTTTATGGGGGGATTAACCGGCGCGTTATTTACTGAATTTGCTTTCACATTAGCCGGAGCGGTTGGAATTTCTGCGATTATTGCCTTAACACTTTCTCCCATGATGTGCGCTCTCTCCTTAAAACCGAGTGTTAAGGATCAACACAAAGGTTTTGTTGGTTTTATCGATGAAAAATTCGATAAATTACGTAATTATTATGAACATCTTTTGCAAGATTCATTAAAGAATGTTCAAGTGACCATAGTATTTGCATTAATTATTTTAAGTAGCATTTATTTTTTGTATGCAACTTCTAAAAATGAGCTAGCCCCTCAAGAAGATCAAGGACTTATTATCAGCTTATTAACTGCTGCACCTAATGCGACTTTGCAGCAAACACAATTATATTCCAATCAAGTATTTAAAATTTTTGAATCTTATCCTGAAACCGATCATGTTTTTCAATTAGATGGAGTTAATGGACTTAATACCAGTATTGGTGGAATGGTCTTTAAACCATGGAATGAACGCAAACGCACGACTAATCAACTCCAATCACAGATACAACATTTATTTGATGGCATAGCAGGAGCACGAGTGGCTGCTTTTCAAAAGCCCTCTTTACCCGGCGGAGGTAGTGGATTACCTATACAATTTGTTATTACTACTACAGATGATTATGTAAAATTGAATGACATTTCTCAAGCATTATTAGATGAAGCGCGTAAGAGTGGTCTTTTTGTTTATTTAGATAGCGATCTTAAATTAGATAAACCTCAATCAGCAATACAACTCGATCGTGATAAAGCAGCACAACTGGGCTTAACGATGGCAGATGTGGGGGATTTATTAGCTTCTGCGATGAGTGAGAATTACATTAATTATTTTAATTTTGATGGTCGATCTTACCAAGTTATTCCGCAAATGATGCGAGGTTCGCGTTTAAATGCGGATCAATTACTGAATTATTATTTAAAGATTCCGCAGGGTTCAGTGATTCCTTTATCGACGATCGCGCATTTAAAAACTATTGTGGTGCCTGAATCGATTAATCATTTCCAGCAACTTAATTCGGCAACTATTTCAGCGGTTGCTTTTCCGGGTGTTACTATGGGAGATGCATTACAAGGTTTGCAAAAAATAGCTAAAAAAATATTTCCGGAAAACTACAATATGGATTATGCAGCTCAATCACGTCAATATCAGCAAGAAAGTAGTGCGTTGATTTTAACTTTTTTCTTAGCGTTAATTATTATTTTTCTTTGTTTGGCAGCCCAATTCGAAAGTTTTCGGGATCCATTAATTATTTTAATCAGTGTACCCATGTCAATTTGTGGTGCACTTATCTTTATCAGTTTGGGAGTAGGTGGAGCAAGTTTAAATATTTATACTGAAGTGGGTTTGGTGACATTAATCGGTTTAATTAGTAAACATGGGATTTTGATTGTGCAATTTGCAAATGATTTGCAACAAGAAGGCCATAAAAAACAAGAAGCAATACAAATGGCTGCTGGAATTCGGCTTAGACCTATCTTAATGACTACCGCGTCAATGGTCTTAGGGGTTATTCCGTTAATTTTAGCCTCTGGTGCGGGTGCAATTAGTCGTTTTAATATTGGCTTAGTTATTGCTTCTGGTATTTCTATCGGCACCTTATTTACTTTGTTTGTTGTGCCTGCCATGTACTTATTATTGGCTCAGGATCATCAAGCTCATACTGTAAGTGATTTATCAGGCGATGCGGTATTAAATGGATAGGTCTATTTATTTGAGATATAGACTAAGAGTTGTTAAGCTTGAGAACGGATAAATTTTTATAGGGATATAGTATGCGACTCAAGGTGGTTATTTTCCCCTTGTTAATTTTAGGGATGAGTGGCCCTGCTTTAGCTACAGGAATCTATGTTAGAGATAGTGCCTATGAACAAGAAATTATGCAGGCTCAAGTTAATAAAATGGATTGGTTATTGGGTAGAAATCAACCGGGCGGTTTTGATCAACCCTGTGGTTGGAAGTGTCGAATAAATCTAAGTGGTTGGATGAACACCGATGCCTATATAACTAATACACCCCCGGTTTTTTCAGTGGTAACGCCTTTTAACGATTTGCTTTCCATTACCGCGACGCCTTTCAATCATACTAGTAATAGAGCCAGTGATCTTATATTAAATAATGCCAATTTGTTTGTAGATACACGAGTGAATAATTGGATAAAAGCCAATATGTCATTTGTTTATACTTCTTTAAGTGGAGTTCCTGGTTCGCAAGGGGCTTATCAAATATCTAATTCATTTTTAATTTATCAACCCATCAATAGCGCTAAACTTGATACGGCTTATGCTACATTACAGCACTTTAATGTTTCGCCGGTTTATTTACGCATAGGTAAAGAATATGTTCCTTTTGGAAATTATGATCCTTATAGTTTTGTAACGAGTGAAAATCCTACGCAATTATTAAGTACAATAAATGCGACCACTGCTCAGTTAGGTTTTACGATGCCGAGTGGTCTTTATGGTTCTATTTATACATTCCCAGGTCAGCCGCGGCTATCAGATGGAGGTTTAACCCGTCGTATACAAAATGGTGGAGTTAATTTAGGTTATACCTATAGTGATTGTATCAGTCGTTTTAATATCGATGCAGGCTATGTTGCAAGTATTACCGATACTAATTTTTTATCCTCCTATTACACCAATAAAAATATAGAAGTTGCTGGAGTTATTACAGGGTTGCCTAACCCCGATCAAACTAATATTGCTGGACTGCCAGATCAAAAGGCACCTGCTTATAACGTCAATGCTACTTTCCAATGGGGACCTTTAGATATTAATGGTCAGTATATTGCTACAATAAGAAATTTTAGAAAACCATTTTTTTTAGCCTTTCCTGTTCCTCTTACTCCTGATTTATTACCGGATTTTACATTTCAAAAACCAAAGCTTTGGGGATTTGAATTAGGGTTAACCTTTCCAGCGATTGCTAATCAAACCCGACTTGCTGTGGGTTATCAAGCGACTAAGCATTTAGCAGGGATTTTCCCTAGTAGAAAGATTTATGTGGATTACCTGATGAACATTAGCAAGTGGTTTGATGTGGGAGTGGCGATTATTCAAAATAAGGATTATAGCCTAGGAGAAGGTCAAATACTGGGTGATAATGGTACTTCACTTTTTCCGGGAGGTTCAGGTAATAAATCAACGATAGGGCAAATACGGGCTAGTATTAAATTTGCTTAACAGCTGGGTTGTTTACGAGTGAGTCGCTATGCTCACGAAAAATTTCGGCCGTCGTGTCCCCGAAATTTGTTTTCATTACGCGACTATCATTAGACCGCGACCGTCCTGCGTCCGACGCGCACTCATCCCTAATA